>POVV01000084.1_pt1 | contig 86572 bp, 73 predicted proteins | sample 1560271 | NCBI WGS metagenome assembly POVV01 (sample SAMN08337232, study PRJNA429181) | Bioreactor metagenome, whole genome shotgun sequencing project. | biome: cows' rumen and soil; feature: anaerobic; isolation source: anaerobic chemostat enrichment culture, galacturonate as sole carbon... | reverse complement strand
TTTTTCCTTTTTTGTCATCTGTATCCTCCTGTGCGAAAAGTTTCTTGCTTATATTTTACCGCACAGGTGGTCACCCTGCATGAAATTTAAATATTTTATTGCGAAAAATTTTTATTCCTCAAAGCTGATTTTATTATAATTTTTTTATATCTTGTTGTCTAGATTTTTTATAATCCCAAAACAATCATGCGTATCAAGCAAAATACTTTCTCTCCATATAATTATTATAAATTCATAAAATTGTGCTTGTCGCTTGTTTCTAGGCAGATAGCATATTATAATAATATCAAATGATACACTATTTATTCTTACAAAAGAGAGGGAAAACTTATGAAACGTCATAACAAAACATCACTTTATCGTTTTTTATCCTTTGCGATGTGCTTTTTTATTATTCTTGAAACTATGTTTGGTTACAGCAATATAACTGCCCATGCAAAGACTACAACTGATATTGAAGTTTTGGAGGATATCACAACAGATGAATCACTTACTGCTGATTTACCTTTATCATCTAACGATAAGCAAACGATTCGTTTATCACAAGATATTTTTCCAGATGAAATCTTTTTAAACTACTTGATTCAAAATTTTGATTCCGACAAAGATAATGAATTATCTGAAGAAGAAATCACACAGATTCATAAAATTGATGTAAGTAATCTAGGTATTACTTCCTTAGAAGGCATTGAAATTTTTACGAATTTGGAGGAGTTGGTTTGTCGCAATAATTTTATTACCACTTTAAACCTTGACGCCCTTCAAAACCTTATCACACTTGATTGCTCTTTTAATCAATTAACTTCGCTTGATTTATCACATCAACCAAACTTAACGAATTTGACTTGTGTGGGGAATGCAAGAGCACTTAAAGTAGATGAAAGCAATCTTTTTGATTTATCCACTTTAGACGATTTTGATATTGCTAAAACTACTTCTTGGTCAGAGGAATTCATATTAGAAGACAATAAAATTAATTTTCCATCTTTTACAGATTCCTTAGTGGTTACCTATGAAGTAGATACAAAAGATACTACGTCGACACATACTACACTTAATTTTTCTTTCCTTTTTTATAAGAACGAATGTAGTGACATCATGGTTGATGAAACCACATTTCCTGATTTGGTTTTAAGGAATCTACTACTAGATAAGTACGATAAGAATAAGGATCAAATTTTAGACCAAGAGGAATTAAGTCTTATTACCTGTCTTGACATTGCTTCATACGATATCAAGGACCTAACAGGACTACAACTTCTTGTGAATCTGGTATCATTTAACTACTCCGATCAACAAAGCAGTGAGCTTGATTTCTCCGTTATACCAACTAACGTAAAACGGTATGTAAACGATGAAGTCATTGAAGTTGATTTTTCTGATTCTACTAATGATGAATCTATTGATCCAAAGGAATCAACAAAAGAAGGTGAGTCGACAAGTCATACTGAATCCGAGACTTCTTTAGAGTCTAGCAAAAATGATTCCAACCAAGAAAACACAGAAGAAAAAAGTAATCTTGACATAGAATCTGATACAATTCCTACCAAAGAGGAAACTAATCCAACTTCACCTATTGCTGATACAAATGACGCTTCACCTGACCAAAACTTGGTGACGATTGATGCGAATACGGCAAAGCCAAAAAAGACCACACATAACATCACGTATCAATTAGATGGTGGAAGTAACCCCGCTGATGCGGTTCTTACTTTTCAAGAGGATACTACGGTTACTTTACCAATTCCCGTAAAGAAGGGATATGTATTTGACGGTTGGTATAAAGATAATAACTACTCTTTGCCCCTTTCTTCCATTCCTTCGGGAACTACTACAGATATCACTGTTTATGCAAAATGGACACAACTTTCTGTTAATGAAACTACAACAATTAAAAAGTTGACAGCCTCTGGAAAAGGAAAGCTTACTATTACTTATCCAGCCATAGAAGGGGTGAAAGGATATGAAGTTCTTTGTTCCACTGCTAAAAATTTCAAAAGCAATTTAAGAACCACCACTACTTCAAAAACGACTGTTACAGTAAAAAACTTAATTAAAAATAAAACTTACTATGTAAAAGTACGTGGATACTTGCTTGATTCTAGCGGTGAAAAAGTATATGGCTCATACAGCGGTGTCAAAAAGATTAAAATAAAATCAGGCGTTGAAGAAGTAAAGGCAACTTCCTCCTCTGCTAAAATTAGTAGCTGTAAAATTACGAATACAGATACTGTAACTGTAAAAGCAAAAGCAAGTAAAATTGTTAAAAGTAGTGACAGCTACTATTATTTGTTTAGTGTGCCATCTACACAGACAAATATTAAAAAGCTAAAACCGATAGCAAAATCAGAAAAATCCACGAGTGTAACCTTTGCGGCTCCACTTGATATAGAAGGAAGCAATAACCTGTTACATTCAAAATTTGTTATAGCAATAAAACAAAAGTCAAAATACCAAATCATAAGCTCCTTTCAGTATATTTCCAATCCTGAAGGTGCCGCAAACTATACCTATGCATTTCCTACTACCTCAACCAAAAAAGGGTTACAAGGATATTCGTCAAGCTTAGGTATCAACCATACGGTTCTAAATATTGAGGTAAATGACTTAATCGCTACCAAATCAGAATATGGCAATCACTCGACTGATGAATATGAGTACAAAGGAAAGACCTATTATTTCAGAAGGGATGTTGCCAATCAATATGCATATACCGCTAGAGATTATGAAAGAAATGGTGCAGTTGTTTATGGTATCCTTTTACTTGGATGGAGTAGTAAAACAAATCTAATCGCTCCAGGTGCTAGAGAGTATGGTTATGCTTATTATGCATGGAACACAAAAGACAAAAAAGTAAAAGAACAATTAGAAGCTACCGTTACTTATTTAGCAGAGTATTGCTGTAAGGTAAGCAAAACTGGACCTGGCATTGCAGGATGGATTGTAGGAAACGAGGTGGATAATTTCGACACGTGGAATTATGCAGGTACTAGCAACATCGATAAATACACACAAATCTATGCCGATACCTTCCGTTTGGTTTATAATGCAACCAAAAGTGTATATGCAAATGCACGCGTCTATGTGTCATTGGATCATATGTGGGCTATGTCGAATGAAGGCTCCTATGGCTCAAAAGCATTTTTAGAAAAGTTTAATTCGATTCTCCAAGCGGAAGGTAATGTTAACTGGGATATTGCATATCATCCATATCCAGTTCCACTTACCGATGCAGATTTTTGGAATAATGATTTTATAAGTAACAAAGATAACTCACCGATTATTAACATGAAGAACTTAACTGTGCTTTCAAACTATGTAAAAAAGCAATATGGAAAAAATAAACGTATCATTTTATCAGAGGTAGGTTTTACATCTCAAAGCGGTGAGAAGGTACAAGCGGCTGCCATTGCTTATGCCTATTATATGGCAGAATTCAATCCGATGGTTGATGCTTTTATTATGCGAAGCCTAGAGGATGCTCAAGTAGAGGTGGATCAAGGTCTAAGCTTTGGTATCAAAGGTAAGTACGCCTATAACGTGTACAAATACATGGACACTCCAGACTCTGAGAAATACACCAAATTTGCGTTGAAAGTAATTAAAGCTAAGTCTTGGAAATCAATTGTTCCAAAATACAACGCTAAAAAATTTAAGTCCATGCCAAATCGTTAGAGGCAACTATATTTATTAAGAACTAAAACGACAGCGAATCTTTCGCTGTCGTTTTATAAACTTAGCTTATTAAGGCTATGGTTCAAATATTTATCTAATCTCTCTTTTAAATTCTCATGCTCTTTTCGTTGAAGCTTCTCATCTTCTTCCAATAACCACGTCGCAGCATCACTTGCCTGTTGAAGAATGGATGCATCTGTAAAAACATCACCAATTTTAAATTCTAAGACACCACTTTGCCTGATTCCAAACAAGTCACCTGGTCCTCGAAGCTTTAAATCTTCACTGGCAATGAAAAACCCATCGTTTGACTTGTTTAAAATCTCAAGTCTTTTTTTAGATGCCTTACTATCTGAGCCATTTACCAAGATGCAATAAGATTGATATTTCCCTCTTCCCACTCGTCCTCTTAGCTGGTGTAGCTGTGCCAAACCAAAGCGTTCAGCATTCTCGATCATCATCACTGTTGCATTTGGAACATTTACCCCTACTTCCACCACTGTGGTTGATACCAATACCTGAATTTGGTTACTTGCGAATCGTTCCATAATCTGATTTTTATCTTTTGCTTTCATCTTACCATGTAAATATTCCACCGTTATATTAGGCGGTAGTGCATCTTTTAGAATTTCGGTGTATTCGATTACATTTTCCGCTTCAATATTTTCGCTTTCTTCTACCATTGGACAAATAATGTAGGCTTGACGTCCGCTTTCTACTTCTTTTTGAATAAAGCGATAGGCAGTTGGACGATAGCTGCTATTTACAACACAGTTCTTAATTACTTGTCGTTCAGCTGGAAGCTCATCAATCACAGATATATCCAAATCACCATAGAGTATAATTGCCAATGTTCTAGGGATTGGCGTTGCACTCATGACAAGGACATGTGGTTCTTTTCCTTTATTTGCTAGGGTTTCCCTTTGTCTTACTCCAAAACGATGTTGCTCATCTGTAATCACAAGTGCTAGATTGTAATAATTGACCTTTTCCTGAATCAATGCATGTGTTCCTACAATGACATTAGCTTGACCACTTTCTATTTGCTCATAAGCCAATCTTTTTTCTTTTGCCGTCATGGAACCTGTTAATAAAACAGCCCGAAAAGAAAAACCATACGTCTCAAATAAGTGAATCATCGAATCATATTGTTGTTTGGCCAGAACCTCCGTAGGTGCCATAAAGGCAGCTTGATAGTCACAGCATACCACCATAAGAATTCCAAGAATTGCAACAATCGTTTTACCAGAGCCTACATCACCTTGTACCAATCGATTCATTACTTTTTCACTGGTCATGTCAGCTTCTATTTCTTTCCACACCTTTAATTGCGCATTGGTTAATTTATAAGGCAGTTTTTCAATCAATTCATTGACTTTGTCTACTTTCCTTAAAGCAAATGCATTATTGGCTTTCTCTTTCTTTTCTTTCAATTGCCTAAGTGCCATAATAAATAGAAAGAATTCATCAAAAACCAGTCGATTTCTAGCAATTAGCAAATCTTCCATATTTTTAGGAAAATGAATATTTTCTATAGCAAAATTGTATTCAGCCAAATGATATTGTTCTCTTATTGTGGCAGGTAAATATTCAGATACCACGTCTTTTTGGCAAATTACTTGCTTTACAGCTTTTAATACTGCTTGATTGGTTATGCCTGCAACTAAACTATAGATTGGTTGCATGGATTCCACTATTTCTTCATAAGCATTCACCTGATATATTTGTGGTTGCTCCATTACTTGACTTCCATTTTTTATTACTACCCTGCCTCGAAGAATCAGTCGATAACCTTGTTTTATGGAATTACGCAAAAATGGCATATTAAACCATGTCACCTTTAATAATCCACTCGCATCTTGTATGACACCAGATACAATCTGTAAATTACGAACACGTTTTATTTCTAAATTTTTAAGAATCATTCCCTGAATTGCAACAACCTCGTCATTTTTGATTGCTTCAATTAAAATGGGTTCTTTAAAAACATCATAATCTCTTGGGTAATAACGAATTAAATCCTCCACTGTACAAATACCCATCTTATGGAATAATTGACTCGTTTTTTCTCCGATTCCTTTTAATTGAATAACATGCGTTTCTTTGTTCATATGAAATACCTCTAATTCTTTATTTAGTAAAATGCATAGAAGTCACAGCTTTCCTTATACAAAAAAGAGAATCCTTTTCTTGATTCTCTCTATCCATGTAAGTTTGAATAAATTCTTATTTCGTTATTATTTCTGGATAAGGTAACATTTCGATAACAATCTCTAATTATATTTGAAATACCATTGATACTCACATTGGTATTGGGAAATACACTGCCAGATACAACAATACTTCCACTAATCGAGCGCTGTTTTTGACTAATCATTTCTTCCTTGACTTTACATTGTTCGTTATACTTGGCTGACTTTTCTATCTTTTCTTTTATGGTTTCATTTCTTGCATCGATTAAAAGAGTGAGCGGATTGTCCTTTATTTTCTCCAAGATACGAGCAAGTTTTTTATCTAATTCTTCAATCTCATCTTGTAATTTTGTAATCTTATCTTCAATTGCTTGTATGGTAAAGTAATAATCATTGCCAACACCTATTTCTACTTTTGTAGACAGAAGGGCTGGGTTGCCAATAGAAGAGGCTGATATTAGTTCTATAGCTCGTACGTTTCCGCCTATAATAGCGCCTCTTTTACCCGATACAATGATTTTTTTGTTCGCATACATATCACAATTTAATATATAGTTTGAATTAATATTCCCTTTTGCTACAACAGTTGTCTGTTCAAAAAACTTAGCTGATACATCTCCTTTTGCAAAAATGTAACCTTTTCCATTACCTTGCATTCCATTCTTTAGCAATACACTTTTACCTGATAACAATGTAGCAGATTCAACACATCCGTTTACTGTAATATTACCTACTGCTTCTATTTTCGCATCCCCAAAGATATTACCCAGTACAACAACATCTCCGCAGAATTTAATCGGCTTAGTATTTGCACTTAGATCTCCTTCGACTACATACACTTGTGACACCTTTAGTACGCTTCCATCAAAATCAATCTTTCCATCAAACTTAGCATAATAGCAATTATCTTCTTCGTTTATGTTAAAGCCTTTTCCTTTTAAAGGCTTTAACTCTTTTACAGGTTGCGCTAAAATCACGTCACCTGTCACACTCACTCCATTTGTTCCAGGAATTGCTTTGTGGTATTCCACCAACAAATCATTTTCATTACAAATTACCATTTTACCAAGCATATTGTAATCAACGGTACCATCTTCTAGAATGATGGTACCGCTTACAGGTTCTGTATTAAAAAAATATTTATAAAATCCATCACTACCCTTACTAGCTGGAATTCCTTTCGCTACCAGAACCTTTTTATTTACTTCTTTTTCATTTAACATTACAACAATTCTTGCTTCATCAATACCGTAAATAACGTTATGATGATTCAAGAATTCAATTATGTCTGATACTTGATACATTGAGATATCTTCAACAATCTCAAGGTACGCTTCAATTTTATCATTTGAAATAACGACCCTAACACTATCTTCTAATTTTTTTAATTCTTCCCTCAACATACTCTTCTCACTCTCAGATATTACTATTACTATTCAACTGAAACAATATAATAATAAATCGGCTGTCCCCCAAAGTGAACCTCAACATCGCAATTGTTATATTCTTTAGCTATCTCATCTGCAACTTCATTCGCAACTTCTTCTGTAATATCTTCACCATAATATAGGCTGATTAATTCAGAATCCTCATCGATAATTTCTCTTATCATGTCCTTTAATACTTTATCAACCGTATTACCGACTGCTAGTATCGAATGATCACCAATACCCATTATGTCATTTTCTTTTATTTCTTTTCCGTCAATATTGGTATCTCGAACTGCGTATGTTACTTGCCCAGTCTTAACCCTTGCAATTTCTTCCTGAATGTTTTTCTCGTTTTCTTGTGGAGTCTTATCAGGTACATAATTAATTACTGCTGTAATTCCTTGCGGAACTGTTTTTGTTGGAATTACAAATATGTTTTTATCTTCCACTAACTCTTTTGCTTGATTTGCCGCTAAAATAATATTTTTATTATTTGGCAAAATAAATATATTCTCTGCATTTACTTTTTCTATGGCATTTAACATATCCTCTGTACTTGGATTCATGGTTTGACCACCTTCAATTAAGTAATCTACACCAAGTTCAGTAAAGATATTATTAATCCCTTCGCCTACAGATACGCAGATAAATCCAACTTCTTTCTTTGGAGCTTTTTTCATTTCTTCCGCCTGAAGCATGGCTTGCTTTTCCGCATCCTTAATCAGTCTTTCATTATGCTCTTCTCTCATGTTATCGATCTTCATGCTAGTTAAAGAACCATACGTTAATCCTCTTTGTATCGCAAGCCCTGGATCATTCGTATGTACATGAACTTTTACAATATCATCATCCGATACAACCACTAATGAGTCTCCAATCGAACTTAAATATTCTTTGAATTCATGTTCTGTTTCCATCGTATATTCTTTTTCAAGCATAACAATAAATTCTGTGCAATAACCAAACTTAATATCGCTAGGTTCGTGATTTGAAGCAGTACTTTTTTTCATAGAAAATGGATTAGACCCTTGAATGGATAGATCAATTTCTTTTCCTAAGAAAGCATCAAATCCACCCTTTATCACTTCCATTAATCCCTGCCCGCCAGAGTCTACAACTCCTGCCTGCTTTAGGACTGGAAGCATTTCAGGTGTCTGACTTAGCACATACTCGCCATACTCAATAACCTGTCTCAAAAATTCTTCCAAATCATCTACTTCATCAACAATCTCACAGCATTTATCCGCCATTCCTTTGGCCACTGTCAAAATGGTTCCCTCTTTTGGTTTCATAACTGCTTTGTAAGCTGTTTCTACTGCCTTTTGAAATGCGTTCGTGATTGTAAATTTATCGATATCTTCATAATCCTTAATAACTTTGGTAAATCCTCTAAAAAGCTGTGAAAGAATAACTCCCGAATTACCTCTAGCGCCTCTTAAGGAGCCTGATGAAATAGCCTTTGCCAAATCTGTCATTGTCGGATTCTTAAGAGCACTTACCTCTCTGGCTGCTGCCATAATCGTCAATGACATATTCGTACCTGTATCTCCATCCGGAACTGGAAATACATTAAGTTCATTTATCCATTCCTTCTTAGCCTCTATATTTTTTGCGCCTGCCAAAAACATCTTTGATAGCATTTCGGCATCTATCCTGTTAGTTGTCACAATATGTTCCTCCTTAAATTAATCTATGACACGAACGCCTTCAACAAAGATGTTAATTTTTTCTACTTCCATCCCGGTAAATTCTTCAACTTTGTATTTTACGTTGCTAATAAGATTATCTGCTACTGTTGATATACTAACTCCATATGCAACAATAACATGAAAATTCAAAATCAGTTTATTATCAATAATATCCACAGTGATACCATGTGTTAGACTTTCTCTCATCAAAAGTTTAACAAGTCCATCTTTCACATTAACCGCTGCCATTCCCACGATGCCAAAACATTCCACTGCCGTAGACCCTGCATAATTCGCAATTACTTCTGTATCTATAAGCACTTCACCGTAACTATTATTCATGCGTCCTTTCATCGTTTACTACCTCCATTTATATTTTCAATTCAATGTCATACATCATTGAAATTAAGCTACAGTTCAGCCATATAACCTGAATTTTGTGTAATATGAATGAACTGAAACAAAACCTATAGCATGCCATTTCTTAAAATAGCAATAGGATATAAGTATTATAACCTTTTTTTAGTAAAAATGAAATATGTTTTTCTACTTTAACTTGTTTTTTTATTTTACCCTTGCAAAGTTATTCCATTTCTGATAGAATAGTTTTGTTATGATTTTATATAAGGAGGTGCTAATATGGCAAAGTGTTCAGTTTGTGGAAAAGGTGCTCACTTCGGAAACAACGTGAGTCATTCGAATAGAAAATCAAGTAAAATGTGGAAATCTAATGTAAAGTCCGTTAAAGTAAATCTAAGCAACGGTGGTGCAAAGAAAATGTATGTTTGTACTTCATGTTTAAAATCAGGTTTAGTTGAACGTGCTTAATTTTCTACCTTAAGAAAAGAGCTCATATAAAAAGATTTTTGTATAAACCTTTTTATATGAGCTCTTTTTTATATGGTATGTAATAGGAAATTCAAACGAATTTCCTATTTGTTATCATAACGGAACGCTTCTATTATGTTATCAAATTACCTACTAACAACAAAATAAATTATAACCTATTATCAATAAACCAAAAACAAGTAGCCAGCCTAGGAAACTATTATGGAGTAATAACATTAGAAACATTCCAAACGCCATCCAAAATAGAATAAAACCTATTAATCTTCTCATTACTCCATCCCCATTGTCTTGTTTATCATATTATATGCGGCATACCTATTTTAAATTATTATTTTTAAGAATTTCATTTACTATTTTTTCTGCAACTTCATCCTTGCTCATAATCGGAAGTGATACGCAATCCTTTTCTGTAATTATGGTCACTTTGTTTGTATTTATGCCAAACCCTGCTCCATCATCTTTTAAATTATTCGCCACTATCATATCAATATTTTTTTTCTTTCTTTTTTCTTTTGAATTTTCCAACATGTTTTCTGTTTCCATAGAAAATCCACAAATATATTGGTTCTTGATGCGGTTCTCTCCCAAATATTTTAATATATCAGTTGTCTTTTCTAAGTCAATCTGCATATCCTCTTTATTTTTCTTGATTTTATGATCGCTAACATTTACTGGGGTATAGTCTGCTACGGCAGCACACTTTATAACTATATCACAATCCTTGTAATGCGTAGCTACCGCCTCAAACATTTCCTTTGCACTTTCTACTTCAATCCTTTGCACAAATAAAGGTACCTCCAGATTTGTTTTTCCAGTAATCAAAAGTACGTTTGCGCCTCTAAGCATACAGTTTTTTGCTATGGCATACCCCATTTTCCCAGAAGAATGATTGGAAATAAATCTTACTGGATCAATTTTTTCTCTGGTTGGCCCTGCCGTAACAAGAACTTTTTTTCCTATCATATCCTTTTGATAAGCCAATTCTTTTAGAATATATTCAAGTAGTACTTCAGGTGAGGGCATTTTTCCTTCTCCTGTATCCCCACAAGCCAAATATCCACTATCTGCTTTTATTACTTCAAATCCATACTGTTTTAATTTCTCCATATTATCTATCACAATTGGATTCGTATACATATTCGTATTCATGGCAGGTGCTACAATCTTTTTACACTTACACGCTAATACCGTAGTCGTTAACATATCATCTGCGATTCCGTTAGCCATTTTTCCGATTACATTCGCACTTGCGGGTGCAATACAGCATACATCCGCTTTTTTAGCTATAGAGACATGCTCTACCTGATGCTTGAAATTTCGATCAAAGGTATCGATCAAACACTTATTACCTGTAAGTGATTCAAACGTAATTGGTGTTATAAAATTTGCCGCATTCTGCGTCATAATAACATGAACATCTGCCTCTAATTTAACTAACATACTTGCAAGACTAGCTATTTTGTATGCTGCGATGCTTCCTGTTACTCCTAATATAATTGTTTTTCCTTTCAGCATTCCACTCATCTCCTAACGTATGGTTCCGTGTTTTTCATAATTAGTTATCTTTGTTATTTTATTGTCTTCATCAACAAACACGACCTTTGGTCTATGCTCTTTTGCTTCTTTTTCCTCCATCTGCACATAACTCATAATGATAATATGGTCACCTACTTGAACACACCTTGCAGCTGCACCATTTAAACAAATCAAACCTGAACCTCTTTCCCCTGCAATCGTGTAGGTTTCAAATCGATTACCATTATTAACATCTACAATCTGTACCTTTTCATATTCTAAAATACCTGATTTCTCCAATAATTCTTCATCAATCGTGATACTTCCTACATAGGAAAGGTCTGCCTGTTGCACCACTGCTCTATGAATTTTAGCCTTTAACATCGTAAGAATCAAACTAATACCTCCTATGCTTGTATGATAAAATTATCAATCAGTCTTGTTTTTCCAATAAATACTGCCACTGCCACCAAAATATTTCCTTTTATGCTCTTGACTGGTGCAATCGTATCAAAATCGACGATTTCAACATAATCAATTTTTGCCAAAGGTTCTTTACAAATTATTTCAGTTATTTCATTTTTCACCTTTACCACATTTGTTTCACCTGCTAATATCGTTTCTTTCCCCTTTGTAAGAGCCTTATTTAATATCGTAGCGGCTGCTCTTTCTTGCGTATTCAAATAAGCATTCCTTGAACTTTTTGCCAAACCATCTACTTCTCTTATAATAGGGCATCCAACTATTTCAATATCAAAATTTAAGTCCTTGACCATTCGTTTTATCACCGCAAGCTGCTGTGCATCTTTTTCACCAAAATATGCCCGATCTGGTGATACAATGTGAAATAGTTTACTTACAACAAGGCACACACCGCCAAAATGTGTTGGCCTTGATTTTCCACACAATGCATTGGTAAGTCCCTCTACGTGAATCAATGTACTGGCACCTTTTTCATACATTTCCTTAGCATCTGGATGAAAAATCAAGTCTGCTCCTGTCATTTCACAAAGCATTGTATCTTTTTCAAAATCTCTCGGATAACTTTCTAAATCTTCGGTTGGTCCAAATTGTGTAGGATTTACAAAGACACTAACGACCACTTTATCATTCTCTTTTTTTGCACGCTCTATAAGACTTTGATGGCCTTCATGCAAAAAACCCATCGTAGGTACAAAGCCTATGCTTTTCCCCTCTTTCATCCATGCTTTTATTTGTAATCTTACCTCTTTTATTGTATTGGCTATGATCATTTTATCTTCATCCCTTTCTAGTAAAGCTTAGCTATGATTTCTTCCTCTATTGTGAAACAATGTTCTTTTGCTGGAAAAGCTCCCTCTTGCACTTCTTTTATATAGGTAGAAAACGCTTCTTTCATCTGTTCTCCAACATTTCCAAATCTCTTTACAAACTTAGGTGTTAACTCACCATACATTCCTAGCATATCCTGATATACTAAGACCTGACCATCACAACCTGCGCCTGCTCCAATTCCAATTGTTGGAATTGTAAGTTTATCGGATATTAACTTAGCCAAAGCTTCTGGAACACATTCTAAAACAATCGCAAATACGCCTGCTTCTTGTAAGGCAATTGCATCTTCAAGTATTTTTTTTGCAGCCGTTTCATTTTTCCCTTGTACTTTAAAACCACCAAATGAATGAATAGACTGTGGAGTAAGCCCTAGATGTCCCATAACAGGTATTGAAGCTTTTACAATTGCTTGTATTTGCTCTATTACCTCACTGCCACCCTCCAACTTTACAGCACCAGCCCTTCCTTCTTTCATGATACGTCCTGCATTGACCACTGCATCATAAGTAGATGTCTGATAGGATAAAAAAGGCATATCTGTTACGACTAGGGCTTGCTTGCAGCCATTGGATACCGCTTTGGAATGATGTATCATATCTTCCATTGTAACAGATATCGTATCCGTATAACCTAAAATAACCATACCCAGTGAATCCCCTACTAAAATGGCATTCACACCTGCCTCATCCATCAGCTTGGCTGTTGAATAATCGTAAGCAGTGAGCATGGTTATCTTTTTATTTTTTTGTTTCGCTTCTTTTAATGTTACAATTGTATTCTTCATGTTTTCCTCCAAAATTTTATTTTTGGAGTTGTATTATGAAAATCATTTGATGAACATACCACAAAATAATACAGTGTTACGTACTTCTTTTTTTCAACATCACATACGATAATTCATTGAAATTATTGAAAAGTCTTATTCCTAAGATACAAGCTTTTGTCTTATTTCAAAATCTCATGATGTTTTGGTTTTCATCAGATGCAGTTTCAACGAATACCGCTCCACTCAAAGAATAGCATATCAAATTGCTTTTTTCAAGTGTAGACGAACTTTTACTAACGTAATCGTTGTATTAAACAAACATTTATTCTTCTGATTCTGTATCATTTACAGATGACTTAATTGCATCTTCTATATCATCATTCATATTTACCTTTTCTTTTGAAGAACCACTCGTAAATTTATTAATAATATCAGGAACCATATCAAGAATCTTGGTGATTCCATCTTGATTTTTAATATTTACAAGCTTTGTATTACCATTTTGTATGACTAATACAGCACTAGGGGACATTTTACCGCCCATTCCGCCTGCTCCATTGTTTTTCTTACCATCCTCAGTAAAGGCACCACCTGCAACTCCAAACGTAACATCAATCAAAGGTAATACAATCGTATCCCCCACCTTAATGGCATCTCCAACTACTGTCTTACTGTTAATAAATCCATCCATTCCTTTAAATAAAGAACCCATTGTTGAACTGAAACTGTTATCCACTGACATATTTGATCCTCCTAATCCATTATCATTTGATAGCACCGTTTTACATTTTTATCCCGATATAATTGAAAGCCAAGGAGTAATAACTTTGCAATGGTTATCCTACCCTTCATATAAATATGACCTTCTAATATGATATTCTCAAAATCCGGTATAATAGTCGCATTTTTTTTGTATAGCGGCATCAGCATTCCTAATATTCCTAACACTTGTCCTGTTGATGCAGGATCTCCTGTACCAAATTTTAAGTTTATTTTATATTTTTTAGGTTTTATGTGTCTTATTAATCGATACAATTGACCTTTTCCTAGAATAAAGGCCTGTCTATTTCCTTCATCTTGTAAGAATGATTTTATTTCTTCTATCTTATCTTTTGCATTTCTTAAAGTTAATATTACCTTCTTGGCAATATTTTTAAATCTTGCGATGATATTCTTTATTTTCTTTATTATTTTGTTTAACCAGTGTATCGACTTTTTCTTAGGCTGTTTGGCTTTGGGAGTAGGTGCACTATCAATGATTTTATTGTTTTCATTTTTAGGTATCTTTTTTTCATCCGTATTTTGCCTTTGGCTTTCCACTTTTGTTTCTTTTGATAATTTCGGATGTTCTGTTATTGTTTTAGAATCGAACTCATATGATTCCTCTTTTTTTTCTTTAACAATTACTTCTTGACTCTTTTTTTTCTTTTGGCTACTTCGTTTCTTTTTATCTGAACTTGGACTTTTAATACCATTTTTCCTTACAAAAATTCGTTTTATTTTCAAAAATAAATCTTGCCAGTTTTGACTAGATATCCCTGCTATTTTTAGAGTTGTTTGTAATCCGTTTTCATCATAATAAAGATTAAAATGGAGTAAATGTAGCAACCAAGAAACATTTGCCTTTGCATAACGCTCATCTTTCTTAATCGCATATGCTCGGTACCTGACTGGTACAAACAAGACAATTGTCAAGAGAAATAATGCCAATAGTAAGATTGTCAATATTATAATCCCGATTAACTTTAATATAACTACTAATACATGCAGCATATTCTACTCCTACCGTTCATTTGTTATAAATTTCCTGATTTGAAATTCACCTGTCTTCCTATAAAGTTCATCGATGATGTGGGCAGCCAACTCTACTGCTTCTTCATATCCACATGCGATACCTACAATAAAAATATTTTCATTTTTATAAAAAGGCTGTAAAAGGACTGATGAATCTATGATATCTAAAAGATTCTCTTCATTCGAAGCTAAAGTAATGACATAAACGCCTAGCATTCCTGCTCTATGCTTTACTTTCCAAACTATTTCATATCTTTTCTTTTTTGCCGTTTTTCCAATATATAATTTACGATACCATCTCATATCATGCCCTCACAGCTACTACCTCATACCTAAAAAATACTATACATAACATATATTACCACATTTTTTTAATATTTAACAGTTTTTTTGGCAGATTCATAAAACTCTCACAAATTACCAATAAAAACCAAAAGGTCTTTTGATTTAAATAGTATAAAATGAAATAAATATAATTTTTCTAAAATTTTCGTAAAAATTTTTATCTTGTATTATATTAGAATTTTATGATATTATGGAGTGGTATATAATTTGAAAAAAATACTAGAACAAAGGGGGAAGAAACAAATGAATTCAAATGGTTTATCCGATATAACAGACAAAATACTCGACTTATCAAAACTTTGTACCAGTACTGGCCAAATCGACCCAACCTTATATACAAAATATGAAGTAAAACGAGGTTTACGTGATATTAATGGTAAAGGTGTATTAGCTGGATTAACAGACATTGCAGAAGTAAAATCATACACCATCGAAGATCATGAACTCGTCCCATGTGAAGGAAAATTATATTACCGAGGAATTGATGTAGAAGACATCGTGAAGGGTTTTATTGAAGATGACCGATTTGGTTTTGAAGAAGTAACCTACCTCCTACTTTTTGGAAAATTGCCCACAAAAAAACAATTAATTGATTTCACAACATTATTAGCGGGATACAGAACCCTACCAACAAGCTTTGTTAGAGATATTATAATGAAAGCACCTAGCCACGATATGATGAATACATTGGCACGTAGTGTACTAACATTATATTCTTATGATGATAATGCGGATGATACTTCTTTGCCTAATGTTTTACGGCAATGTTTACAACTTATTAGCTTATTTCCGTTGTTATCGGTTTATGGATACCAAGCGTATAGTCATTATCATGACGGAAATAGCCTATACATCCATGCTCCACAGCCTGAGCTTTCTACTGCTGAAAACATTCTATATATCCTTAGGCCTGACAGCAAATATACTTCTTTGGAAGCTAAGATATTAGATATTGCATTGGTTTTACATGCAGAACATGGCGGCGGTAACAATTCTACTTTCACTACTCACGTTGTCACATCTACTGGCACAGATACTTATTCAGCCATAGCTGCATCGTTAGGTTCTCTAAAGGGCCCTCGTCATGGTGGAGCTAACATCAAGGTTATTCGAATGTTTGAAGATATGAAGTCAAAAATCAAAGACTGGTCAGATGAAGATGAAATCTCTAATTATTTGACTGCTCTTTTACACAAAGAAGCATTTGATAAAGCTGGTTTAATCTATGGAATCGGTCATGCAGTATACTCTTTATCTGATCCTCGTGCTGAAATTTTTAAAGGTTTCGTGGAAAAACTTGCTGCTGAAAAAGGACGCAACGACGAGTTTAAACTTTATTCATTGGTAGAGCAACTTGCACCACATGTAATTGCAAAAGAACGTAAGATGTATAAGGGCGTAAGTGCAAATGTAGACTTTTATAGCGGATTCGTATATAGCATGTTAGATTTACCACTTGAATTATATACACCAATTTTTGCTATTTCAAGAATCAGCGGCTGGAGTGCTCATCGAATTGAAGAAATTATTAATAATGGTAAGATTATAAGACCAGCCTACAAAAGTATTGCTAAGCATACCGAGTATAAGTCTTTGTTAGATCGAGAATAAAAAATTAATCAAGAGAGTCATAAAAAAGGCTACCATTTTCGGTAGCCTTTTTTATGACTCTACATTATTATCAATGCCAATTTACAAACCTCTTATAACTTGTTCGATAAATCATCAAGTATCTTAGATGTGTTACTTATTTCTTCTAATGAAGCTGTAATCTCCTCTAAAGAAGCAGATTGATTTTGAGATACGTCATTAAACTCCGTAATCCTATCATTTATGATTTGTGTTGAGGATGTGATACTTTGAATCACTGCTCTAATCTTTTTCATTGATTCACTTGATGAATTAGACAAATTTCTTATTTCTTGAGCCACAATACTAAAGCCTCTTCCATTTTCTCCTGCTCTTGCAGCCTCAATGGAAGCATTTAAGCCCAACAGATTTGTTTGGGAAGCAATCGACTCTACTACTTGTACAACATTTTTTATTTCTTCCATCTGGTTTTTCGTATTTGTACTTTGTTCCATTAAATCATTGTTCATAAGAGCCAATGATTGAACACCTTGTGAAACTGTATTTAATGCAGCAGATATCTCATTTAGACTAGTCACTACTTCCTCTGATACTGCATTTAACTTTTTTTTCTTTTCAAGGCTCTTTCCAAAAACGATAACACCTATTACCTGATTATCATTTTTAATTGGAACAGCATAGGATTTAAAAGGTAATCCGTAAACATGAGAAGGAACTTCTTTTACAACCTCTCTGCCAGTATCTATCGCTTCTTTTATTGCGCCGCCCTTTGGAATGGCATCTCCTTCTTTTGCCTTTAAATCCAGCTTTGAAGTATAATTTGTATAAATAAATTTCTCCAAATCAGTAATCGCAACAGAAACCTCTCCTTCATATAGCGTTTGAACATATGGAGATATTTTTATAAAAGCATCAACGTATTCCTCTATCGTATTCAATTGTATTTCCTCCCTTTTCTTTTGTAAGTGGTTTTAAAATGCTACATAGATAGATATTTTTTACTTGCTCTCGTAGATATAATTGCAAACCAAACAACCACCGCAAAAAAACCAAAAAAGGTGACGGTCTGTACAATTCCTAACGAAGTGATATAAGCGTTATAAAAGCCAACAAAACTATATATCAAAGTACTAATCGCAAAAAATAGTACCCTAGGATACATATAGCTAATATAACCTGGTACGTCTTTACTTCTTTCTAGATTAACATTTTTACTAACCAACCAACCTACTTTCAATTCACCTTTTGTTTTCATCAAATATGCAGAATATAACATATAAACTCCACAGGCAAAAATAATACCATCAATTAGCCCACCAAATTCCATTGTTTTTCCTCCAAGCTTTTATTCGTACAACGAACCTATTCTTTATGATTATACCTAGTTTTTTTTATTTTTACAATACGCTTCTTATCTTTTATAAAACTTATTTTTTTTTAATAACTTTCGAATTATTTTATATTTTTATTTTTCTTTTCCGTTGAAACATTTAGATATTTGTTGTAGAATAGTAGCAGAATGTTTGTAGTTTTAAAAATAATATGCAAAATAGGAGGAATTTATATGAATTTAAAAGGACTTACTGTACTGATATGCGATGATTCCATCTTATTTAGAAAACAAATGAAAGATTTTTTTACCGCGAATAATTGTACTTCTATCATTGAAGTGACTGATGGTCAAGAAGCGATTGATGCTTATAAAGAAAACAAACCTGATATTGTTTTTCTAGATATCATTATGCCGAATAAAACTGGTATCGAAGCAATAAAAGAAATCATTTCATATGATTCAAATGCTTATATTGTAATGTTTTCTTCTGCAGGTACCCATCAATATTTAAAGGATGCGATATTAGCAGGAGCGCATGATTTTTTACAAAAGCCTTTTGATCCATATCTGGTTGAGACTATTATTGAGAAATACTTTTTGTCACAGGGAGGAAACTAATGTACACTCAGTTTTTTGGTAATTTTCTTCTAAATAAGCATCTGATAACCCCAACACAATTAATGGATGCCATTCAGAATAAAAAAAATATACATCTTAAGCTTGGTGTACTTGCCATTCATAATGGTTATATGACTGCTGAAGAAGTAGAACAAGTTCATTTTAAGCAAACCCAAATTGATAAACGTTTTGGTGAAATAGCAATTGAAGAAGGGTTTTTAAATAAGCAACAAGTGGAAGAACTTTTACATACACAAACCCCTGATTATCTTCTCTTAAGTCAGATTCTTGTTGATAATGGGTATCTAAGCATGGAACAATTTCAAAATGCTATGTTAGAATATCAATCTCTTTACGAATTGACAGAACTTGATTTTTCCCATGAGCAAAGCAATAAAGTAAATGCTTTGATTCGAGAGTTTTATGAGTTTGATGAATTAAATGATGAAAATTTAAGAGAAATGTTATATTGTTATATCACCTTACTATTTAATACTATCATTCGATTCGTAGGTGATGATTTTACTCCTTATCCAATTATTAAGATTGGAGCTTATCCGATTAATTGGTGTGTATCACAAAAAATTGCAGGGGATTTTTCTTTGCATACCGCTCTTGATATGGATGAAAGCACGTTAATTTCTTTCGCTTCCAGATATGTTGGAGAAAATTATACTTCAAACAACGAATACGTAAGGTCTTCCATGGAGGATTTTATTAACTTAAATAATGGATTATTTGCAGTAAATATTTCTAATGATTATTCTAAATCTCTTATTTTGCAACCGCCCCTTACTGAAAATGACGTTTTATTTGTCCCTAAGGCACCACTTTACTACATACCAATCCAGTTTACATTTGGAACTGTAAATGTTATGTTCGTAATTTAAATAGATTACAAAAGGAAAGCATTCTGCTTTCCTTTTGTCTTGAAATAGAGAGTGCTTTTATCCACTCTCTACACTACTTTTATTAAATATTCAAAAAATCTTTTACTACCTTTTGCATCTCATTTACTTCACATACTGTTTCATGAAGTACTTTAGCGCTTCGAATCTCTTCTATCGCTTGAGGAACCTCTACTCCTGATATTTTACTAAGTTCATCCACTAGTTCAAAATCGGACATTGAATCATATTTCTCATTGATTGCACACATTACACTTCTAGTGAATTTGTACGGACTAGCTGTTGATGCGATTAACGTTTTTGATTTATCGTTCGTTTCTTTTTTGTATTTTTTATATACACATGCAGCAACAGCAGTATGTGTATCAATCACATAATTTGTATCTTCATAAATCTGCTGAATTGTCTTGCCTGTTTCTTCTTCCGTTGCATAATTTCCATAAAAGTCTGAAAGATCATTCTTCATCTCTTTGGTAATCTCATATTTTCCATTGCTGCTTAAGGCCTTCATTAATTCACCATTTTTGTTGGCATCATTTCCTGCAATTTTAAATATTAATCTCTCCAAATTACTTGATATTAAAATATCCATTGATGGTGAAGAAGTCAATATAAATTCTCTATTTCTATTATATTCACCAGTCGAAAAGAAATCATATAGCACTTTATTATCGTTAGAAGCACAAATTAATTTGTCGATTGGCAATCCCATATTTTTCGCATAAAAAGCTGCTAAAATATTTCCGAAATTACCTGTAGGAACGACTACATTAATTTTCTCACCCTCACAAACTTCATCATTTGCTAATAATCTTGAGTAAGCGTAAACATAGTAAACTACTTGTGGAACCAAACGTCCAATATTAATGGAGTTAGCTGATGAAAACTGATAATTTGATTTTGCCATTACCTTAGCTAAATCTTTATCTCCAAATATTAACTTTACACCAGTTTGTGCATCATCAAAATTCCCGTTAATTCCAACTACAAATGTGTTATCACCTTTTTGTGTAACCATTTGCTTTTCTTGAATTGGACTTACTCCGTCTTTTGGGTAAAATACAATAATTTTCGTACCAGGTACATCTGCAAAACCTGCCAATGCCGCTTTTCCTGTATCTCCCGATGTCGCTGTCAATATTACTATTTCATTCTTGACTTGATTCTTTTTCGCTGAAGTAGTCAATAAATGAGGAAGAATGGATAAAGCCATATCTTTGAATGCTATCGTAGCTCCATGGAACAACTCTAAAAAGTAAGCTCCATCAGCTTTTACAATTGGAGCAATCTCTTCTGTATCAAACTTTGCATCATATGCTTTGTTAATACATTCCTTTAACTCTTCCTCTGTAAAATCAGTAAAAAATAACTTCATAACTTCATAAGCAACTTCTTGATAAGTCATCTTAGATAAATCGCTTATACTAGTTTCAAGTTTTGGAATACTGGTAGGAACAAATAATCCTCCGTCATCCGCAAGACCTTTTAAAATTGCCTGTGAAGCTGTAGCTGTTTCATTTTCACTTCTGGTACTTTTATAAAGTAACTCCATAATATCATTCCTTTTCTATAATCTTTCGCATTTGCACACTTTTAAGTCCACTGCCAAAAATTATAACATACCTTGTTTTACACTACAAGCTAATTTTACCTGAATCTCGCATTCGTAATTTACTTTACTGTATAAAACTCATGGCCGCCATACTCGAACAGCCACTTTAAGTTCGTATCAAACCAACTCATATTACTTGGATCTGCCTTATCTCTCGCTGAAAAAAACAAAGCTCCCTGTGAATAATCCACTCCATTTAAGATATCCTTTATCGCTTCTTTCGTCTCATCTGAAATGTCAACACTCTCATATCTTCCATCTGCTGTTGGTGAAAATTGTACATGCCCACCAACTCTTTGAAATACAACCTTTTCAACAGTATCTGGGAATTCTTCGCTTCTTACGCGGTTCATAATAACATTACCAACCAATATTTTACCTTTTTTATCTTCTCCGGTAGCCTCCGCCTCAACTATTCGAAGTAACGCCTTATAGTCTTGACTGGATAGCTCTATTTTGGGCACTGTCTCACTCGTGCTTTCTACAATATTCTCATCTGTTTCTTGATAGGACATAACCTTACTCATTATGTTTTGATTCTTCGAAAATTCTTCTGAATCTCCTATTGTAGCTAACACCTCTTGAATTCCGGCTTGTATTTTTGCTTCGGTATCAGTTTCTTCGTCATCAGTACTATCATCTGATGTCAATACATTTCTTAAGGTTGTAGATTTATTCTTACCAGCTCCACCAAAAGAATTGGAATTGAATGCCACAGTTGCAATGACAACAGTTCCTGCCATTACTAGCGCACAACTCCTATAGTTTTTCTTTGTAAGCTTAGTAAGCATTTGACAAACACCTTGAAGAAATGAATGTAATCCTAGCATACATACTCCTCTTTTCATATTTTTTAATTTCAATGTCCGAACATGATTAGCATTATATAAAAAACGCTTTTTAGTGTCAATAACAAATAATCATATTTGGCACTTATTTAATTTTTGTTTTCATGAATAAAACAAATTAAAGTAATTATATATAAATTTGAATTCACTATTTTATTAATTTTATCCAAATATTACCTATCATAATTTTAGATAGATATTAAATAGTTATTAATTATTTTTTACACTTTTTTAATATATATACGTAAAAAGGAAAAAAAAGTTAATTTTTTTATGTTAAATAGGCTTTTCGTAACGTTAAATCACCTAAATGATTGAAAATATGATATACTATGCGTGATATATATCTTTATTTTGGAGGAAAAAGTTATGAGTTTCTTACAAGGTGTTTATCTTGCATACAAAAAAGATGGTACGAAATATTTTCGTTCCTCCATTACTTATCGTAACAAACATATCAGTCTTGGCAGTTACAAAGATGAAGCTTCTGCTCACAAGGCATATCTTGAAGCTTCTGCCATTTTGTCTGATAATGTTTACACCATTATTTCCTATTCTTTGTCAAAAAATACACTAACTTTTGAAAAATGGGTAATTTTGATAAATTTTAGAGATAATCATATCTACATTAAAAACCCTATTTACCTGCATAAAAACTATTTTTCCTACTATTTAAACATAAATCTGGAATTAAAATTTGATATCGACGATTTGTTTTATTATTCAAGCCATAAAATTATGAAGCGACAAGGCCATTTGTTTGTTGCAGATTATGGGATGCAGGTTAATATATTATCTCGATACGGAATAAAAAATTATGCCGTTTGTGGGAAAGATTATGAATTTGCCAACAATGATAAAACCGATTTTCGTTACGAAAATATCATTGTCATTAATCGCTATTACGGAGTCGAAGAAATTTGGATTAAAAATGTCAAGGCATATCGAGTAATGATTCATATTAATGGAAATTTTATTGTAGGAGTCTATTCGGATGAGATCACTGCCGCAATTGCTTACAATAAAGCAGTTGATATATTAAAAAAAGCTGGCTTGGATAAAAACTTCCAAACCAACTATTGTACTGAGATTACTTCAAAAGAATATGCGAATAGATATCAAAGTATTAAAATATCGAAAAAGATTCTAAACTGGTCGGTGGAATAATTGCAGATACAATTGTTCCTTCCGATCCTTTTTTAAACAAAAATCATTGCGATAAGACAAAGCAAATGTTACATCGATATCTGCACTGATAATTCCTTCTCCTTCTATATTTTTTGATAAAATTTCTCCATAAGGACTAATAATCATAGAATCTCCACTATACTCTAAACCATTTCCAATACCCACTCGATTCACGCCTGCAATATAGCATTGATTTTCAATTGCTCTTGCTTTTAGCAGTGTAATCCAGTGTTCACGCCTTTGTTTTGGCCAATTAGCAGCAATGGTAATGAAACACGAGTCTTTGGACGCTATTTGGAATACTTCTGGAAACCGAAGATCGTAACAGATAAAAGGCACTGTTTGCACGCCTTTTATATCGGCCTTTTCAATCTTTGATCCTCCTGTATAATAAATTCCTTCTTCTCCATAGGAAAACGGGTGAATTTTAGCATAGTCAATCAGAACTTCTCCATTTGGATTAATGATAGCATAGCGATTATAGGCTTTTTCTTTCCTTTTTTCTACATAACCAATCCCTATAAACACATTGTATCTTTTTCCAAATTCAGAAAATACCTCTAGGGTTTCACTTTTGTCTTTCTTTTCTCCAATTACATTCACATTCATAGAAAAGCCTGTTAAACTCATTTCAGGAAATAATAAATAATCAATCTGTTTTTTGACAGCATCTATTATCATTTGCTCTGCTTTTTTTATATTCTCCTCTTTATTTTCCCATACAAGATCCATTTGCGCCAAGCCGACTCTCAATTTCACATCTCACTTCCTATTACCTTACTTTTATTTCAATTATTTTATATTTCTCTTGTGTATTCTTTTAGCCATTTTGTTTCTTCTTCATTCATAAATGGAGATAATTTTTCAAATACCTGTTTATGATAATTATTTAACATATTTTTTTCTTTTACCGACATAAGCTCTGGTACAATCGCATCTAAATCAATTGGTGCAAATGTGAGGTTTTCAAAATACATAAACTGGCCATGCTCATTTTTGATACCTTTCTTACATAATAATTCATTTTCGATACGTATTCCATGACTTCCTTCTATATAGATACCTGGTTCATCTGTGGTTATCATACCTTCTTCTAAAATGCAATTCATCTCATTGTCTTTTAATAACTTCGGTCTAAAACCATTTGGTCCTTCATGTACATTTAATATATGACCAACTCCATGTCCTGTTCCACATTTATAGTCAATATCCAATTCCCAGATTGGGGCTCTTGCTAATACATCTAAGTTAATTCCTCTACATCCATATAAGAATTTTGCATTCATTAATTGTAACATTCCAACTACAACAGCCGTAAAATGTTTCTTTTGCTCCGTATCTACCTCACCAAGTGCCATTGTTCTAGTAATATCCGTAGTTCCTTCAAAATATTGTCCACCTGAATCTACCAGTAAAAGTCCTTCTGGCTTTATCGTTGCATTATGTTCCTTCGTTGCAGCATAATGCATCATAGCCGCATTTTCTTTATAGGCACATATTGTCTCAAAGCTTAATTCTATAAAATTCTCCTGAGCACTTCTTTGTTGATATAAATAATCAGTAGCACTTAATTCAGTAATTTCGATTTTTCCTACATTTTGTTTAAGCCAATACATGAATTTTGTAAAAGCAACTCCGTCTTTTATATGTGCATTCCTCGTGTTTTCAATTTCTACTGCGTTCTTAATTGCCTTTAATGCTGTTGTTGGATTTAACTCATGTATGATCTTTGTACTAAGGGATTTTCCTATTGTGTAATTTACTTTTGCTTTATCCAGTAGCACTGTTTTTTGACTATCCGTCTCTTTTACATAAGAGTAGATATCATTATATGGTAAAACAGTAATACCATTTTCTTTAAAATCCTTACGAATCTCATCATTTAGTACTGTTTCATTTAAAAATAAGAAGGCTTTAGTAGGTGTTATCACTGCATACGATAGTACAACTGGATTATGCTCCACATCATTTCCTCTTATATTAAATAACCAAGCAATATCATCTAAACTAGTCAATACATGAAGGTCTGCGTTTTCCTTTTCTAACGCACTTCGAACTAACTCAAGTTTCTTTTTTGTAGACATACCACTGAATTTTTCTTCTATTAAAAATGCTTTTTCTTTGGAAAGTTGTGGCCTATCCTCCCAGATAAGATGAACTAAATCCTGCTCAAATACAAGGTTCGCTTTTTTTTCTTTTACTATCTTTTCTAATTCCTCTCCTCGTTCAAAGGATACAACACGACCATCAAAACCTAACGTCTGCCCCTCTTTTAAATGTTCTTGTATAAATTCACTAACTGTTGGTACATTTTCCTCTCCCATACGGTATAAATCAATGATTGATTCTTTTAGTTCACCCTCTGCTTGTATAAAATATCTTCCATCCGTCCATAGCCCAGCTTCCTTACTAGTAACAACCAAAGTACCTGCTGATCCCGTAAATCCAGATAAATAATTTCTACATTTAAAATATTCACCTACATATTCTGACTGATGAAAATCTGCCGTAGGTACTAAATATATATCAATGTTGTTGTTATTCATCATTACTCGTAATGCTTCTATTCTTTCTTTCATTGTCATTTTCCTCCAAAGTCTAATATTTACAATCATATCACAAATTTTGATTTTTACCTAGTATTGGGTTGATATTTTTTGTTTCTTCCTATTATAATAGGTACACTTACATTAAGCTTTATATCTAACTCGTTCTTATATAATAAATAGGATGCTGACTTCGTCAACATCCTATTCACTCATATGTTTTGATTTTATTCTTCGATCGAAGTGACTTTACTTGCTCGCTGTGCTATTTCTTTTTCAGCAACATCTGCTGGTGCTTGCTCATAACGATTAAATTCATAGGAATACTCGCCTCTTCCACCTGTTATGGAACGAAGCTCTGTTGAATAGCCAAATAATTCAGTCATTGGAACATCTGCCTCTATTAACTGTCTCTCTCCTTCTAATGGAGTCATTCCAAGAACTCTGCCACGACGCTTATTCAAATCTCCCATAATATCTCCTGTATATTTATCAGGAACATTTACCTTTAAAGATACAATTGGCTCAAGTAAAACTGGAGATGCCTCCATAAATCCCTTTTTAAATGCCATCATTGTAGCAGTTTTAAATGCCATTTCCGATGAATCAACTGGATGATAAGAGCCATCTATTAGTATCGCTTTGATTCCTACTACTGGATAAGCCGCCAATGGACCTTTTAAAACACTTTCTTGTATTCCCTTTTCTACTGCTGGGAAAAAATTCTTTGGCACTGCACCACCAAATACTTTTTCTTCAAAAAGATATGGTTTTTCTAAATCCATGGAAGGTTCAAAGATCATTTTCACATCACCATACTGTCCATGACCACCAGATTGCTTCTTATATTTTCCTTGTACTTCTGCTTTCTTTTTAATTGTCTCTCGAAAAGCTACCTTAGGCTTCATTAATTCAATTTCAACTTTGTATTTATTCAAAAGCTTACTTACAATGATATCTAAATGCTGTTCACCCATTCCATATAGTAAGGATTGCCTATTTTCCATATCATTTACTACTTTAACTGTTTGATCCTCATCCATAATTTTAGCCAGTGCCTGAGCAACTTTATCTTCATCTCCCTTAGTCTTAGCTTTATATCTCATATAAGTGTAAGGAATTGGAAACTTTGGTCGTTCAAATACAATTGGGTTTGCTTTTGTCGATAACGTATCACCTGTCTTTGCATCTGTTAATTTTGCAATAGCGCCAATGTCTCCTGCATGAAGTTTCTCCACTTCGATTGGTGTTTTTCCTTGAAGTATATAAAGTTTTGATAATTTTTCTTCCATATCCTTTTCATAATTGAAAATAACACTATCATTTTTAAGTACTCCTGAACACACTTTCACTAAGGAATATTTACCGATAAATGGATCTGCAATTGTCTTAAAAATATATGCTGAAATCGACTTATTTTCATCATAATTTGCTTCAAAAGCTTGCCCTGTTTTTGTACTTGTTCCTGTTCTTAGTACTTTATCAGGACTTGGAAAATACTTAACAATATCGTTTAATAAATTATAAACACCACGAATTTCTGAATTTGATCCCATGGCAACTGGGATAACGGTTCCATCCATTACATTTTCAGAAAGAGCCACTCGAACTTCTTCATCTGTAAATTCTTCTCCATTAAAATAACGTTCCATATACTCTTCACTGGTTTCTGCCACTGCTTCTAATAATTTTTCTCTATAATTATTATAATATTCTTCTAAATAATCAGGAATTTCACAATCCTCTTTATCACTAAGTCCTCTAAATTTTCTTCCGCCCTTTTTAACAATATTTACATACCCTACTAACTTTTCATTTTCTCGAATCGGCATAAAAAATGGTGCGATTTTTTTCCCATAAAGATTCGTCAAATCATCGACAACCTGACGAAAACTTGCATTGTCATCATCCATATTGGCAACAAAAATCATTCTCGGCAAATGATACTTTTCACAAATTTCCCATGCCTTTTCAGTTCCTACTTCAACTCCAGACTTACCAGAAACGACAATGATAGCCGCATCTGCAGCCAGAGCTGCTTCTTCCACTTCACCTACAAAATCAAAATAACCAGGAGTATCTAAAATATTAATCTTACAATCATTCCAAGGAATCGGTACTAATGAAGTATTTATCGAAAATTCTCTTTTGGTTTCTTCTTTATCGAAGTCGCTTAAAGTATTTCCTTCACTCACATTACCAATCCTCTTGGTAAGACCTGCTAAATGCGCCATGGCTTCGACTAATGATGTCTTGCCACAGCCACCGTGCCCTAAAAGAACTACATTACGAATTTGTTCGGTCTTGTAAACGTTCATATCAATTCCTCCTATTCTTATATCATGGTTGGCAACAAATCAAAATATTATGATAGTTGCCATGTATCGCATAAAGGTATATGCGGTAGGTTAAAGGTTCCAAATAAAGATTTGTCTATATTTTACTAAATTTCTTTCCCATTTACAAGATTATCATACAAATTATATATATTAAATGATTTTATTTTGATAATCCTTTTATTACTACCATTTATTTGTATACAATATATAATGTTTTAATAATTCAGATAATTCAAGATGACTATATCGAATTAGAACGCATTGCCTAATTTATACTTTAAAGCGTTACACTTTAAAGCAATACAGTATTGACATATCTGGTTAACTGTTATACACTATTAAACAGTAGTTACTATTTTGATTCTATGAATAGTTTCGAGGAAACAGACCTTAGCGTCTGAATCTAAAAGAATATAAAAGAAAATAAACGAGGATTTAATTATGATTATTGTAATGAAACCAAATGCACCACAGGCTTCAATTGAAAACGTAATACGTATTATCGAATCAAAAGGTCTTGAAACTCACCTTTCTATAGGAAAAGAAGTAACAATTATTGGAGTTGTTGGCGACAAGAGTAAACTTCAAACGGAAAACCTTGAGATTGCTCCTGATGTGGATAAAATTGTACCTGTAACAGAAAGTTATAAGTTATCAAATAAAAAGTTCCACCCAGAACCTTCTGTTATAAAGGTAGGAAATACTCAAATTGGTGGAAACACACTTACCATTATGGCTGGCCCTTGTGCCGTAGAAACGGAGAAACAACTTCTATCCATTGCCCATGCTGTGAAGGCTTCTGGTGCTACAATTGTAAGAGGCGGTGCATATAAACCAAGAACTTCTCCATATTCTTTTCAGGGATTGGAAGAAGAAGGTTTACGCTATATGCAAAAAGCCAAAGAAGAAACAGGTCTTGCTACTATTTGCGAAGTAACCAGCCTTGATGCAATTAACGCTGCGGTAAAATATGTCGATATGATTCAAATTGGCGCAAGAAATATGCAGAATTTCTACCTATTAAAAGAGGCTGGAAAATCAGGTTTGCCTGTATTATTAAAACGTGGTCTTGCTGCTACGATTGACGAATGGTTAAATGCTGCTGAATATATTATTGCAGAAGGCAATCCAAACGTTGTATTATGCGAAAGAGGTATCCGTACCTTCGAGACTACTACAAGAAATACTCTTGATATTAGTGCTGTTCCAGTTATAAAAGAACGATCCCATTTACCAATTATTGTTGATCCAAGTCATGCAACAGGTGTACGTGCATATGTAAAACCTCTTGCCAAATCAGCCATTGCTGCTGGTGCAGATGGATTAATGATTGAAGTACATAACGATCCAGCAAGGGCTCTCTCAGACGGACCACAGTCTCTTACCTTTGATCAGTTTCATGAGTTGTCAAATGAGATACGTCCTTATGCTACCTTATCAGGGAGGACATTTTAAATGAGTGAATCACAGGTTGGCTTTATTGGCCTTGGCCTTATAGGAGGTTCCATTGCCAAAGCTATAAAAGCCAAGTATCCAAACAGTAAAATAACAGCCTTTGATCTCAATGAACAAGCTTTAGAACAAGCTTGTTCTGAAAGAGTTGTCGACATCGTTTCCTATGCGGTCGACGACTCTTTTCGCACTTGTGATATTATTTTTTTATGTACCCCTGTTTCATGTAATATTACATATTTGAATACGTTAAAAACCTTAATAAAACCAAGTTGTATTCTAACCGATGTTGGAAGTGTCAAATCAAATATCCATGAAAAAATAATAGAATTTGACTTAGAAGAATATTTTATTGGCGGTCATCCAATGGCTGGCTCCGAAAAAATCGGATATGAAAACGCAATGGCACACTTAATTGAAAATGCCTACTATGTAATTACCCCCTCTTCAAGGGTAAGCCAGGAAAAAATAGATTTTTATAAAAATTTTGTAGCCACACTTGGATCAATTCCACTTGTTCTTGATTATAAGGAACATGACTACGTTACCGCTGCAATCAGTCATCTTCCACATATCATTGCATCAAGCCTTGTCAATCTAGTAGAAAAAAAAGATTCAAACGAGCAAATCATGAAGAATATTGCTGCAGGTGGCTTTAAAGATATCACTCGTATTGCGTCTTCTTCGCCTGTTATGTGGCAACAAATTTGTCTATCCAATCAACAAAACATTTCTTTGTTGTTGCATGATTATATTGAGGAGTTAAATTATGCAAAAGAACTGATAGATTCTTCCTCCTGTCAGGAGATATATGATATGTTTGATCAAGCAAGAGAATATAGAAACTCAATTACAAATTCATCACTTGGTCCAATCAAGAAGATATATGAGTTATATTGTGATATAATAGATGAAGCTGGTGGTATTGCTACAATTGCTACGATATTAGCAGGCAATCATATCAGTATAAAGAATATCGGTATCATTCATAACCGTGAATTTGTAGATGGGGTTCTTAGAATTGAATTCTATGACGAGGAAGCCTCTAAAAGGGCCTTGGGATTACTAAAGAAACATCGATATACCGTTCATGAACGATAGCAGATACGTTTACTTCTATATGGAAAGGAATTACAAAATGAATATTACTAAAGCTTCAAAACTATCAGGAGAAATTACAATTCCTGGTGATAAATCAATTTCTCATCGAACCATTATGTTTGGTGCATTGGCAAAAGGTACCACTGAGGTTACAAACTTTTTACAAGGTGCGGATTGTCTTTCTACGATTGATTGCTTTCAAAAAATGGGAATTGAAATTGAGAATTCACATCGTGTTGTGATAATTAAAGGAAAAGGCCTTAATGGTTTGACAAAACCAACACAGATTCTTGATGCAGGCAACAGTGGAACTACAACAAGAATTATGTCAGGAATTCTTGCTGCACAACCATTTGAAACAAAGCTTACAGGTGATGCCTCCATACAAAGAAGACCAATGGGAAGGATTATAAAACCACTTTCTCAAATGGGTGCTTCAATAACTAGTATCAACCAAAATGGATGTGCTCCTTTATCCATACAGGGTCGTAAATTAAGCGGAATTCACTATCATTCTAACGTTGCCTCCGCACAAGTAAAATCTGCGATTTTACTTGCAGGACTTTACGGCGAAGGTCAAACAAGTGTAACGGAGCCTTATGTTTCAAGAAACCATACAGAAATTATGCTAAAGTATTTTGGTGGAGAGATCCAAACCAATGATACCACTGCTACCGTAACACCAAATCCTAATTTAGTTGGTCAAAAAGTAACCGTACCAGGCGATATATCTTCAGCTGCTTACTTTATAGCAGCGGGACTTATTGTTCCTAATTCAGAAATTCTAATTAAAAATGTAGGAATCAATCCAACTAGAGATGGAATCATTAAGGTATGCCAAGAAATGGGTGGTAACATCACACTATTAAATATGAATTCAAATAACGGAGAACAAACTGCTGATATTCTTGTAAAATCAAGTGATTTAAAAGGAATTGAAATAGGTGGTAAGATTATTCCAACTTTGATTGATGAAATTCCTATTATTTCGGTTCTTGCTTGTTATGCAAAAGGAGAAACGGTGATTAAAGATGCCGCTGAACTAAAAGTAAAGGAATCAAACCGCCTCGATGTTTGCGTTAAGCACTTATGCGCCATGAACGCAGATGTAACAGCAACAGAGGACGGAATGATTATAAAAGGTGGTAGACCACTTCATGGTGCAGTGCTTGACAGTAAACTTGATCATCGTATTGCCATGTCCTTTGCAATTGCAGGCTTAATTGCAGAGGGTACAACAACCATTGAACGTAGTGATTGTGTTGATATTTCTTATCCTACCTTCTATTCTGATTTAAGAAAGCTTCAACAATAATTCTCCCATAAATGTTTAAGAAATCAATGAAAGGCTGCCGAAAATATCGACAGCCTTTATTAAGCCTTAGGGCTCTTCCTGATTATACTACATTTTCCTCTACACATTGATATACATCAATTCGAAATTTCTCATTTTCTGATAGTCCAATGAACTCACCACCATAAGATATTACATTTTTATCTGGATTTTTTGTCTTTCGAACGATTTTAATTACTACCTTGATGACTTCTTTGGTCCATATTTCGATTTCTGTATCATAATAGTCTCCAATTTGCAATTCATTTGAAGTAAAAAAACCTAGCCCTTCTCGAGATAAATTAGTTACATCGACAGATAATTTTTTGTGTTCTTCTCCATTACATTGTCTTAACTGTATGGTTGCATTCAATACACTTCTTTTGCATTTTCTTTTTTCCATCATTTGTATTATCCCCCTATTCCGTTATTTAATGAACATAGCATCACCAAAGCTAAAAAAACGATATCTTTCATTCACTGCTGTCTTATATGCATTCAATATATGTTCTTTTCCTGCTAACGCTGAAACAAGCATCAATAGTGTCGATTCAGGCAAATGAAAATTCGTAATGAGTCCATCAATTACCTTGAATTGATACCCAGGATAAATAAAAATCTCTGTCCATCCAGAGGTCGCCTTCACAACTCCATCTTGACTTGCTGCCGACTCTAATGTTCTACAGCTTGTTGTTCCTACGCTAATGACTCTTTTTCCAGCTTTTTTTGCTTGATTTATCTTATTTGCTTCAGATTCCTCAATAAAAAAGAACTCTGAATGCATATGATGCTCTAAAATGTTGTCCACTTTTACTGGACGAAAGGTTCCAAGTCCCACATGTAGTGTAACTTTTGCAATGACGACTCCTTTGTCTTCAATTGCTTTTAACAATTCATTTGTAAAATGTAAGCCTGCTGTTGGTGCTGCCGCAGAACCTTCATGTTTTGCATATACCGTTTGGTATCTATTTTTATCCTTTAATTCATGTGTGATATATGGAGGTAGAGGCATCTCACCTAATTTGTCCAAAATCTCTTCGAAGATACCTTCAAATTCAAACCGAATCAAGCGATTTCCTTCTTCTACAATATCAATAACTTCACCAATTAACAAACCTTCTCCAAAGGTAATTTTAGTTCCAATCTTCGCCTTCTTTCCAGGTTTTACCAATGTCTCCCAAACATTATCTGCTTTTCTCTTCAATAAAAGAACTTCAATTCTTCCATCTGTGCCAACACGGTTACCAATTAATCTGGCAGGAATTACTTTGGTATCGTTTACAACCAAACAATCCCCTTCCTGTAATTCATCAATGATATCTTTAAATACATGATGCTGTATTTCTCCACTGTTTTTATCTAAAACAAGTAACCTAGAACTTGATCTATCTTCAATTGGATCTTGTGCAATCAGTTCCTCTGGTAAATCAAAATTAAAATCTGAAAGTTTCATATTAAACTCCTGCTGTACTTAATCTTGCAAGAGACAAATTGAATTCTCTCTTGCTAAAATCTGTAACTATTCTATATTATATTATCCCATACTACTAATAATAACAACTTTTTTGTCGAATTTTAGAATAATTTCATAAAATTATTTGTTCTTTAGAAATAGAGTGTGAGCTTGCTCACACTCTATTTCCAATATAACTATTGTCTTAATTCTATACCTAAATTGCCTAATTCTTTTAAAATTCGTTCCATTGAAGTGTTTACATCACTATCTTCTAGTGTTTTATCCTTTGCTCGAAATGTTATAGAGTAAGCAACCGACTTATAGCCTTCCTTGATTTGAGCTCCTTCATAGATATCAAAAAGCTGATAACTTTCAAGAATAGCTCCACCCTTTTTCTCTATCACTTCCTCTACTTGGCCTACCAATATTTCTTTCTTCATCACCATACTAATATCTCTTGTTACTGCTGGATATTTGGCAATACCCTCATACTTTCGATCAAACGTAGCTAGTTCAACAATATAAGGCATATCAATTACTGCAAGGTAGACTCTATCTTTTATATTGTAGGTCTCACTTACTTCTGGATGTACCTCACCAAGATATCCAATCAATTGTTCTTCATAATACATTTCAGCCTGTCTACCTGGATGTAGATATGATTTTTTATTCGTAGGGTCATATTTGATTTTTTTATTAAGACCTACTTTTTGAAAAAATTCTTCCACAACACCCTTCATGCTGAAAAAATCACCTTCGCCATACATACCCAATGTAAACTGAATTCTTTCTTCTGGAAGTTCTGTTACAGGTATTTGTTTTGGCAAATAGACGTTGCCCAGTTCATATAGACGAACATCCTTGTTTCTTCTATTATAATTGGTTGATAATGCTGTTAGCATTCCATTCAAAGAAGAAGTTCTCATGATACTAAAATCTTCTCCAAGAGGATTCATAATGGCAACTGCTTCTCTTAGCTTTGAATCTTTTGGAAGTAACAACTTCTCAAACACTTTTGGACTTTCAAACGCATAGGTCATTGCCTGACTAAAACCATAAAATTCAGCAACATTACGTGCCACTTCTTCTACTCGTAATTTAAAGGAAAGTTTACCTGTAGTTGCCTCTCCTGTAGGAAGTGTTGTTGGAATGTTATCGTATCCGTAGAATCTAGCTACTTCCTCTGCCAAATCAGCGGTATGCGAGATATCTTGTCTCCAGGAAGGAATTATAACTTCTTTTGTTTCTGCGTTATAATCAAGTTCAATATTTTTGAAATAACCAATCATAGTTGCTTCATCAATATTAGTACCTAATATCTGATTAATTCTTGCAGAGTCTAGTACTACCTTTTTACCTTCTCTTTTCGTTTCATAAACATCAACCATACCACCAACGACTTCTCCAACTCCTAATTCCACAATTAACTGGCAAGCTCTATCAATTGCTAATTGAGCTGTATTTGGATCAAGTCCTTTTTCGAATTTTGTAGAGGCATCTGTTCGAAGACCAACTTTCTTACTGGAACGTCTGATATTCGTACCATCAAAACATGCAGCTTCAAACAACAACGTAGATACAGAATCTGTAATCATAGAGTTTTCTCCACCCATAATTCCAGCAATACCAACTGGTTTGTTAGCATCACAAATCATCAATACAGAATCGTCAATCGCTCTTTCTTGACCGTCTAAGGTTACGAATTTATCACCAGTATTTCCTCTTTTTACAATAATCTCTTTTCCTTCAATCAAATCCAAATCATAAGCATGCATTGGTTGACCAAACTCTTCCATAATATAATTCGTAATATCTACCAAATTATTAATTGGTCTGATTCCATGCGCAGCAAGTCTTCTTTGCATCCATTTTGGAGAAGGTCCAATCTTAATATTTTTTACTACTCTTGCACAATATCTCGTACAAAGATCCGTGTCTTTCACCGTTACTTTTACATAATCATTTACATCTTCTGTATTTTCTTTCACCGTTACAACTGGTGGTACAAATTTCTTACCAAATGTAGCCGCTACTTCTCTAGCTATACCAAGTACGCTAAAGCAATCTACCCTGTTTGAGGTGATTTCGTATTCAAATACAGCATCATTAAGTCCTAAGACTTCAACTGCATCACTTCCTACTTCGACGTCATCCTCAAAAATGTAAATCCCCTCCTCTGGGGCTTCTGGATAGTAATCTTTACTACTTCCTAATTCTTCAATCGAACACATCATTCCGTTTGATTCAATGCCACGAAGCTTTCCTTTTTTAATTTTAATACCACTTTCTGGTAAACTTCCACCATCGTGACCGCCAGCTACTCTACCACCATCTAAAACAACAGGAACCTTATCCCCTTCTTTTACATTGGATGCACCCGTAACAATTTGCACTCGTTCTGTTTTACCAACATCAACCTGACAAATAATTAACTTATCTGCGTCTGGGTGTCTTTCAATTTTCTTAATCTGGCCTACTACAATATTTTCAAGATTTTTATCGAGTTTTTCATATCCTTCTATTTTTGAACCAGACAAGGTCATTGCATCCATATATTCTTGCAAAGAAACATCTAAATCTGGTACATATTCTTTTATCCAAGATAATGCTGTAATCATTTTTTTCCTCCTCCATTAAAATTGTTTTAAGAAACGATAATCGTTTTCATATAATAATCTCATATCATCTATTTCATATTTTAATAGTGCAATACGTTCCAGTCCCATACCAAATGCAAATCCGCTGTATTCATCTGGATCAATTCCACTCATCCTCAAAACATTTGGATGAACCATTCCACAACCTAAGATTTCAATCCAACCCTCTCCCTTACAGAAGCGACATCCTTTTCCTCCACATTTGTAGCAAGAAACATCTAATTCTGCACTTGGTTCTGTAAATGGGAAGTAGTGTGGACGAAATTTAACTTTTGTATCTGGCCCAAACAGTTCCTTGGCAAACTCTGCTAACGTTCCTTTTAAGTCTGCAAAGGTAATATTTTTATCAATTACAAGACCTTCTACTTGATGAAACGATGGGGAGTGAGTTGCATCTACTTCATCGGAACGAAATACTCTTCCTGGTGCAATCATTCTGATTGGAAGCTTACCTTTTTCCATTTCACGCACCTGTACTGGTGAGGTTGCCGTTCTTAATACCATATCACTGTTGATATAAAAGGTATCCTGCTCGTCTTTTGCTGGATGATTGTCTGGAATATTCAAAGCATCAAAGTTATAGTAATTATTTTCAATTTCAGGACCTTCTACTACTTCATAACCCATTCCGATAAAAATCCGTTCTACCTCTTCTAAAGCTATGGTATTTGGGTGTCTATGTCCTAATTGTTCTTTCTTTGCAGGTAAGGTTACATCAATTCCTTCGTTTTGCAATTTTAGTTGTAATGCTGCTTTTTCTAATTTGCTTTTTGTTTCTTCTAACAATGCTTCAATCGCTTGTCTGGTATCATTCACCAATTGACCTACCATTGGTTTGTCTTCTGGTGCAACATCTTTCATTGATTTTAATACTGCTGTCAGTTCACCTTTTTTCCCTAAAAAGGCAACTCTAACCTCGTTTAATTTTTCTAATGCGTCTGAATCCTGAATCTGTTTGAATGCTTCTTCTTTAATTCTTTGAAGTTTATCCTTCATTTTTTATTCTCCTTCCTTACTGTACTCGCGTAATGAACTTTCATAGGGAAGTTCTACAAACTTTCCTATAAAACAAAAAAAGCTCCGCCCCCAAAAGGGACGAAGCAAAATTCCGTGGTACCACCCTAATTCCTGTAACATATCCTACAGGCTCTCAGTATGCTTAACGCGCACTCACGTTATTCCCTACTATTATTTCAAGAATACAACTCCGGTGAGAAATTCAATAATTATCTGAACTTAAGGAAGCTTGCAGCCGGTGACTCCCTCTCTCTGAAAGAAAATAATTATCTACTTGTGATTAACACACACCATCATGGTTTTTAACTAATCTGTACTCTATTGTATCATATTCTTTTTTTGTGTCAAGAATAAATTTGCTTATTCTAAGGAAATCCTATTTATCCATCAATTTCTTGAAACATATACTGAAAATATGAATTAATCTCTGCTCCTACCAGCATGATATACATACAACCATATAACCAAAGCATTACCAATATAATTGTCGTTAAGCTTCCATACATATTTGCAAAACCAGAAGATACATCAATGTATAATGAAAATCCAAAGGAAAATATTGTCCAAGCAACGGCAGCCATAACAGCTCCTGGTAGTTGTTTTGATTTTTTCATTTTTTTACGTGGTATAAACTTAAACATAATCCAAAACAGTAGCGTCAATACCCCTAAAACGGCAAAGTTCTTCACTTCCGCTAATAGACTGGTCAACCTAGTGACTAATGGATATTGTCTTTCAATGATTAATAATATTTTATTACCAAATACGATAATGATGAGCGTTAACACTACCGCTACAACAAAAATAACCATATAAAATGCGGCCCGTAATCGCACCAAAATATATCCACGCTCTTCTTCCACATCATTAATCGTGTTCAGTGCCTGAATAATTGACATAACACCTTTTCCAGCAGACCAGGCAGCAGTAATTGCAGAAATGGATATTACTGCACTTGACTTATTATAGACTTCATCAATGATTGAGATAACCATTGGGTCAATGGAAGAAGGAAGTATATCAACAGCTGTCGTTAATAAATCAGCCTTTGTCACTGGAGTATATTTAATTAAAGTTAAAAGCATCATAATAAATGGAATAAACGATAATATCATAAAGTATGCTGTTTGCGCCGCATATGCATTTATATGATCCTCCTTTAATTTCTTAAGAAAGTCTCTTCCTAGTCGAATAAATTTCATGTTACTCCTCCATATCACCATACTACACTTTCTTCTAATCGTATATATTTTTTAAATCAACACTTGTGTAAAAATATTTCAATATTTCATCATACGTATATTCTCTACCTGCCATTATTTTAGCTCCATTCTGGCTCATTCCAACACCATGACCATATCCGCCTCCTGTAATTTTAAAAGCAGATAATTTGTCATTTTCAATTACTTTTTCAAATATGCAGTACGCACTTGGCAACAAATTAAATCCATCCACCAGACTACCATCTTGTTTTGTAATCTGAGTTGCAACAGGTGCTAATAAGTATCTGATATTATATTCTGTCATAACCTTAATGGTCGCTTTACTCCCTTCAATTACAACCGATTCTAATACCCCTCCCTCATTTCGATGGATTACTTTGATATTTTTAATGGAACCAATATTTGAAATTTCTTTGCTTTCAAACTCTTCTTCGCTGTTTTTCACTAAAATAAGCTCTGGATTTGCATTGTATCTAGATGCTAATCTTGAATTTAAGGTATTTGACAAATCAGAAACTGGAATTGTAGTGTTCCATCGATACCATGGCTCATCACTTTCAAAACCAAGATATGTATTTTGCATGATAAAATCATAAAATATAGTCTCATCCTTCAAATCCAGCTCACTATCTGTCTCACCAATAAACTTTGGTTGTAAATAACTTTTATCCTCTTGATTGTTATTTACCCATACTTCGCTATTGGTTGTATGTCCGCAGGATGTAGAAAAATAATATGTGTCAATCACCTTATCGTCTTTTTGAAGTACCTGACCATATGTTTCTTTCACCGCTTGTGTACATAAAACAGATTCTGCTTGATTTGAATAAACCTGATAGCTTACACTGTCATCTACTTGGGCGCCATATTGGGAATAAGCATTATCTAAAATATGATTATAGGCATAGCTTCTTGCACATACCGCTTGTGCCTTTAAAGCTTCAATGCCATAACTTTCAGGCATTTCGCTAGGTACGACCATATATAAGTATTCTTCCAACGATACTTCATTAATAACAATAAGCCCACTCTCATCCCTTACCACTTCAATGGAGCCTCTATAAGCAGGACTTCCACTCGATCTTTGAACCGATAAAAGACTAATCTTTCCTGACAGTGTATCTGGTACAATTTTGATACGATTTTCTTCCCATAAGCTACTGTCTGCATCAATGTTTACTTGTTCATTGGCAGTGTGTTTTTCTTCTTTATCCCCATAGTATATTGTATAATCACAGTCTCCTGTTAATACTACATTTCCATGGAAAATATTTTCAAAATTATTTGTTTTGATTAAGACTCTTATGTTATCAACAACTAAGTCCTTCATATTTAAACCTGCACTGATTTTTCCATCTGCTACAACAAATTCGGTTACATTATATCCAACAAGTAAATCATTTATGCTTAATTCTTCTAACTGTCCGTATTCTTTATATAGCTTAAAATTCTCATCCAAAGGTACCATTCCATATCCTTCTATCTCCAAGCTATCTTTTTTTACAGCTAGTAACTTTCCGCTTATCTTGTCCGCTTTTATCTTAATTTGTTTGATTTCGCCGCCTCCAAAAACAATATCTCCGATTTGAGAGGATATTTTATTTTCTAACGGCCGATTGCTAAAATTAAAATATTTTTGGTCCATAAAAACTTGAAAACCATTTTCATCACCTGAAACAAAATAGGCATTGTTTAATTTAAATTCCTGATCTTGGCTTTTTAAAACGTAAACAACATTATTTTCATATAAAACTACTTTTACGCTTCGATACATATAAGAATTGATTTCTTTACTGTTCTTCCAGACAAAGCTACCTTTATCTGTAAATATTTCATTCTCATTTAGCTCTTCACAATTTCTATGATCCGCTATGATAAAAAGATCTTGATATGAGACTTTATTCTCCTTATCTAATACTTCAATTATTTTATCGTATAGTTTTAACCACTCATCCTTTTTCATTCCTTTATTCGCCTTCTCCTTAGCAAGCTCTTCTTTGTCTTCTGGAAGAATTTGAAGTGTTTCAAGTATGGTACAGGCATCATTATAGGTCAAATATTGTTCATTCTTCTTATTCAATATGTCTTTCCATTCAGATGCAGCAATACCTGTGAAGGTCAACATATCTGCGGCTTCTTCTATCAGTATACTTTGTTCATCATCTTTTAATATTTCAGTTTTCGTTATACTCGCAACTATAAGATAACCTAAGATAACTATTCCAACTGCAATTAATAATATTTTAATTTTAAAACGATACTTCTCAGCCATATTATCCCCCATAGTACTATATCTTTTTATTACTCTATTACATATATCCAAATATATTAGACTAATAAAAATAATATGACTTATCGAAAAACAACAATACTTATTTTTTTCGATAAGCAAAGTAAAAAAGCACGCTGTTTTACATATATATAAGTGGTCTATCTATGTTAAAACATTATCTATTCTTTTTTATTTTTTATACTATTCTACCATGATAAAGCTTTTTTTACAATTTTTGATATTTTATTTTATAGTGGGGAGTTATCAAAACTTCCCCTAGCATAAAAAAACTATCGACATATAAATGCCGATAGCCTTAAGTTCCTCTCTTGATTTAAAAGGTTTACTTTATTAAGCTTATAAAAATATATATTTCAAAATAAAAACAATAGCCAAAACATACATAAGAATGCTGATTTTTTTATCCTTTGCTTTTCCTGCAATTAGATTAATAATTACATAAGAAATTACACCAAAAAATATACCTTCTGAAATGCTATATAAAAATGGCATTGCTACGATACATATAAATGCAGGAATTCCTTCTGTCATATCATCAAAATCGATATTCTTTACAGAACCAATCATATAAAAACCAACAATGATTAATGCTGGTGCTGTCGCAAAAGAAGGAATTGCTAGGAAAATCGGTGATAAGAAGATGGAAACTGCAAATAATATTGCTGTGGTAAAAGCAGTTAAACCAGTTCTACCCCCTTCTGAAACACCTGTAGCACTTTCAACATAAGTAGTTGTAGTTGATGTACCTAGTAATGCACCGATTAGGGTAGCGATTGCATCAGACAATAAAGCACCCTTAATACGTGGTAATTTTCCTTCCTTATCAAGCATGTCTGCTTTAGATGCCACACCTATTAGTGTACCTAGTGTATCAAACATATCAACAAATAAGAATGCAAATACTACAACTAAGAAATCAACAGATATTATATTAGAAAAATCAACTTTAAAAGCTACATCTGCAATTGATGAAAGTTGTAAACCTCTTGAAAAATCAGGTAATAGGCTATATACTCCTACCTCTGGATTTACTTGGTAAATACCAGTTAACTGACATATAATTCCAAGTATCCAAGTAGCTAATATTCCGAATAAAATTCCACCTTTTACTCCTCTGATTAGTAGAGCTGCTGTTATAACAATACCTATCAAAGCTAAAATTACGCCAATACCAGTTGTACTAAAAGTTTCTTTTGAAAAACTATGAAATTGAACTAAAGTAGCATCACTGTTTTCTACTATTTTTGCATTCTGTAATCCGATAAATGAAATAAATAAACCAATTCCACAGCTTACAGCATATTTTAAATTCTGAGGAATTGCATTAAATATAGCTTCACGTACATTTGTAAGTGACAAAACAATAAAAATACCACCTTCAACAAACACGGCTGCCAATGCTGTCTGCCAAGAATAACCCATATTAACCACTACTGTATAGCAAAAGTAAGCATTTAGTCCCATACCAGGTGCTAATGCAAATGGATAGTTTGCTAATACTGCCATTAATAAAGATCCGATGCAGGCTGCCAAGGCAGTTGCAACAAATACACCACTAGAGCTCATTTGATCCGCTGGCTCCAAACCTAAGATACTATTAAATGCAGTCATAGTACTTGGATTTACAGCAAGTATATATGCCATCGTCATAAAAGTTGTAATACCTGCTAATACTTCTGTTTTTACAGTTGTATTGTTTTGTTTTAGCTTAAATAATTTCTCAATCAAGCCAATACCTCCTCATAAGTTAATGTTTACATTGTTTTAAAGACATAGAGAGTATATCAAAATATCTTAGAGAAAGCAAACATTATTTATTATTTTTTTAATTAATTTTACACATATATAAGGCTAACTTATAGTAAAATAGATACAATAATTATAAATGTATCTTTAAAGCGTTTTTTTCTAATTATTTTGCACCTAAACCACAAAAAAAGCAACGACTAGAAAACTAGCGTTGCTTTTTATCATTCGTCTATTAATTTCTTTCGTTCATTAAATTCTTTCGTATCTAACAATTCTTTTGTAAGTCCCAAAATGCCGTTTCCTGCGATTTTGACGCCTAGCTAAGCTAGGTGGGTATCCGCACCTATTCTTCTGCCTTCCACTCAAAGGAGGCTTGACATCCAAACAGAGATTTAGGAATCCCATGAAATGTAATGTAGGTTCAAAATAGCAGGGTATCGAACACCCCAGGAATGAATGTAATATGATTATACTATATTGTTTCCGAATTTTCAATAAGTATATCAAATAACATTTTGTAATTTTTTACATAATAATATATTCTTTTTCAATATATTGTTGTTTTGCAACTTTATTCGATGAATTTTGCATATCAATCTGTCAAATCCAGTGATTTTCCTCTTCTTTTTCCAGACAAAAAGAGACAGTTTCCTTCTATCTCTTATTATATAACAATATAACCGTATTATTCACAAACATTTTGCTTTTTTGCCAAATAATTTGCAAATTATTTGGTATTAATGTAATTAATCAATCCTTCTGCTGCAATTATCTTTTGCATAAATTCAGGAAAAGATTGTCCTTGATAATTCTTATTTTTTGTTTTGTTATAAATAATTCCACTATCAAAATCTATTTCAACCTCATCACCTGCTTCAATTCCCTTTGCAGCCTCAGCACACTCAATAATAGGTAATCCTATATTAATTGCATTGCGATAAAATATTCTTGCGAATGTTTCTGCTATTACACAACTAATTCCAGCGGCTTTAATTGCAATGGGCGCATGCTCTCTAGAAGATCCGCAACCAAAATTTTTATTGGCAACAATAATATCTCCTTTTTTTACATTCTTGATAAAGTCCTTATCAATATCCTCCATGCAATGCAATGCTAGCTCAGCTGGATCGGAGGAATTTAAATATCTGGCCGGAATTATTACATCCGTGTCTACATTGTCTCCGTATTTAAAAACATAACCGTTTGCTTTCATGTTTCATAGCCTCCTATTCTTCATCACAAGGACATGAAATTTTACCTGTAATCGCACTCGCTGCTGCAACAGCAGGACTAGCAAGATAAATCTCTGATTTTACATGACCCATTCGACCGACAAAATTACGATTTGTTGTTGATACACATCTTTCACCTTCTGCAAGGATTCCCATATGTCCTCCCAAACATGGTCCGCAAGTTGGTGTGCTTACTACTGCACCAGCATTGATAAAAGTCTCAACTAATCCTTCTTTAATGGCATCAAGGTATATTTTTTGTGTTGCTGGGATTACTATACAACGAATTCCTTTCGCCACTTTTTTCCCTTGTAATACCTCTGCCGCAATTCTCATATCATCAAGTCTTCCATTGGTACAAGAACCTATCACAACTTGATCAATCTTAATGTCACCTACTTCATCAATCGTTCTTGTGTTTTCAGGTAGATGAGGGAATGCTACTGTTGGCTTTAAGGTAGAAAGATCTATGGTAAATTCTTGCTCGTACTGTGCATCTTCATCTGCTTCATAGACTACAAATTCTCTCTTTGAATGTTCTTTCATGTAAGCTTTTGCTAAATCATCTACTGGAAATATGCCATTTTTGGCTCCTGCTTCGATTGCCATGTTAGCAATGGTAAAACGATCGTCCATGGTAAGACCTTTGATACCCTCTCCTACAAATTCCATAGATTGATAACGAGCACCATCTACACCTATCATTCCTATGATATGTAGAATCAAATCTTTACCACTTACCCATTTTGAAAATTTTCCAATTAAATTAAATTTTATTGCAGAAGGAACTTTAAACCATGCCTTACCTGTTGCCATGCCTGCGGCCATATCAGTGCTTCCAACTCCTGTTGAAAATGCACCAAGTGCTCCGTACGTACAAGTATGAGAATCAGCACCAATTACTACATCACCAGCAACTACAAGACCTTTCTCAGGAAGTAATGCATGCTCAATCCCCATCTCACCCACTTCAAAATAATTCGTAATATCATGTCTTGCAGCAAATTCTCTTACGCATTTACAATGTTCCGCAGATTTGATATCTTTATTAGGAACAAAGTGGTCTGGAACCAAAGCAATTTTTTCTCTATCAAATACTGTTTTTACATTCATTTTTTCCATTTCGTGAATTGCTACTGGTGAAGTAATGTCATTTCCCAATACAAGATCTAAATCAGCCTCAATTAATTGTCCTGCTTTCACCTCAGTAAGTCCTGCATGGGCAGCTAATATTTTCTGCGTCATGGTCATACCCATATTAAAATTCCTCCTTAACTTCATTGTAAATTACTAACCTGTAATTTTGATATTGATATTTTAACATATATACTGTTATAATTAAAATACATAATACGAATACTTGTTATAACACTGCGTTATAGCCAAAGCTAGGGGGATATCCCCTGATTCATCATTAAAATGCGAGGAACTGATATGGAACAAAACTTATCACTTTACAAAATTTTTTATACCGTCGCCATAGCAGGCAATATCTCTAAAGCTGCAAAAGAGCTATATATTAGTCAGCCAGCAATTAGTAAGTCTATTACAAAGCTAGAACAAAGTCTGGATACTATATTATTTTTGCGTAACTCCAGAGGGGTTCAGCTTACCGAAGAAGGACATATTTTATTTAAATATTTGGATTCTGCCTTCGCTACCATATCGACTGCGGAAGAACAGATAAAAAGAATAAAAGAACTTGATATCGGTCACATCACTATCGGTGTTAGTACCACTCTTTGCAAATATGTTCTGCTTCCGTATTTGCAAAAGTTCATTGAAAAAAGCCCTCACATTCGAATCACAATCGAATGTCAATCTTCAAACAAGACACTTCAACTTCTAGAAGAAAATAAGATTGATATCGGTTTGATTGGGAAACCATATACTCTTAAAAATATTGATTTTTATTCACTTGGAGAAATTGAAGATATTTTTGTGGCAACACAAAGCTATATAAATAATCTCAAAATCCGAGAAGCAACAGGAAGTAACGATTTGTTTAAAACTGCTACCTTAATGCTACTAGATAAAGAGAATATGACAAGACAATATATTGATGATTATTTTATTAAAAATAATATAGAACTTAATAACTTAATTGAAATTAGTACGATGGATTTATTAATTGATTTTGCAAAAATTGGACTTGGTGTGGCATGTGTCATCAAAGGCTTTGTTGAGACTGAATTGCAAAATAAAACATTAGTACAAGTTCCTTTGGAAATACCTATTCATAAAAGGGAAATTGGTTTTGCTTTTTCAAAATCCGTTCCACTATCCTCTGCGGTAGAAAATTTTATCCATTCCTATAAAGAATATGAAAAAACTTGATGTTTTAATCAAAAAACTTTTCATTTTATCTATAAAAAATGCTGATAACTTAGAATTACTTCCATTTTGTAATGTCATATTAAGTTATCAGCATTTTTTCAAATATATAACATACGCCCCGTCATGTTTTTAAAAAAAATTTATTCATAGCGTAATGCATCAATGGTATTCATTTTTGCAGCCTTGTTGGCTGGATAGTATCCAAAGAAGACTCCTATTAACATTGAAAATCCGACAGCAACAAGTATAGCTGCTACAGATGGTATTGCAGGATACCCCATAAGCTTAGCACCTAACATACCACCACCAATTCCTAGTATTACTCCAATTACTCCACCTAAGAGACATATAATCATGGCTTCTATAATAAATTGCATTAAAATAGCACTATTTTGTGCGCCCAAAGCTTTTCTGGTTCCAATCTCTCTAGTTCGTTCGGTTATACTTACCATCATAATATTCATCACACCGATTCCACCTACTAATAAAGAGATTCCTGCAATCGCAGAGATTGCAACGGTAATATTTTTTAACATGCCATTCATTTCATCAAGCATTTCTTTCATACTGTATACTTCAGGTTTAAAATTTTCATTTTTTTCAAATAGGTTAGCAAAATACTGTTTTGTATCATTTGTTAATTGATCCATATCCATTCCCGCTTTGCCATTTACAGACATCTGCGTATATCCGTCGACCGTATGCGTTATTTGTTTCACAGTAGTGATTGGAAGAAATACTGATGTGGACAAATCTCTTTCGGCTCCAGTGCCACTTCCTTGTACTTTGTATTCATACACACCTATTATCGTAAAGTAATTCGTTTCTTTATTGATTGGGATAGCAATCTCTTTGCCGATGGGAGATTCATTAGGAAACATATTTTGAATAAACTTATCGGATACCACCGCTAATTTCTTTTTATGTTCCATATCCTTTTTCGTAACAAATCTACCTTGAAGTATTTTAATATTTTCAACTTCTGCATAACCATCGTTTACACCGATTACACTTACATTTGCATATTTATCTTTATCAGTTACCTTTGTACTATCCAACTCTTTTTTTAATGAAATCGAATCAATCTGATCGATAAATTCTTTTTGATATTTCATTATCATTTCTTCAGAAATCATATCGTTTTCGGTTTGCTCAATATATTCATAATTGTAATTACCATTTTCATCAATGACATAATTTTGAGAAATAGCAATTTCAATCTTATTAGCTCCTATATCACTCATAGACTTTGCTACTGACTGATTCACTGAATTGCCAATTGTTACAATCGTAATGACAGAACTTATTCCAATTATGATACCAAGCATTGTCAATACAGTTCTCATTTTATTGGCCCGCAATCCACTTAATGCTAGTAAGGAGTTTTCTATCAAATCCATTTACCCTACCGCCTTTCATCCTTAATAATCTCACCATCTTTAATCACTATCATTCGCTCTGTTTCCAAAGCCAATTCATTACTATGTGTGATTAGAATTATCGTTTTCCCTTGTTCTTTATGGAGTTTGTGGAAGATATCCATTACTTTTCGTCCAGTGACAGAATCAAGTGCTCCTGTTGGCTCATCAGCCAGAATTATCGAAGGATCGTTTGCCATTGCCCTCGCAATTGCTACTCTTTGTTTTTGTCCTCCTGATAATTCATTTGACATATGATGAAAGCGTTCTCCCATATCCACAATTTCAAGAAGCTCTTTTGCTCTTATGCTTCTGTCTTTTCTTGGAATCCCTGCATATAGCATTGGAAGTTCCACGTTTTTTTGAGCTGATGTCCTCGCAATCAAATTAAATGTTTGAAATACAAAACCTATTTTTTTATTCCTTATCTTACTCAATTCAGAATCAGACAGTTGACTCATATCTAAATTATCAAGAAAATATGCTCCTTGTGTTGGTCTATCCAGTCCTCCGATAATATTCATAAGCGTACTTTTGCCTGAACCCGATGCTCCAACAATAGATACAAATTCTCCTTTATTTACCTGAAAACTAATATTTTTTAATATATTAAGTTCATTTGGCTGACCTATGTAATACTTTTTTATGATGTTTTGAGCATCAATTAAAATATCCTTCATTTTAGAGTCCTCCTGAGCTATCACTGTCTTGACTTTCATTGCTTTGCTCTTCCTTTTGAGTCTCTTGCTGTGTGTTTATACTACTTTCAGTATCTATATTTTCACTTGTAGGCTGTATCGAAATCGTACTTTTCTCGCTCACCATTTCTGGCGTTGTAATAATAAACATTCCTTCTTCTAATTCTTTTGAACTAATAGCTGCGTAATAATCTGTTTCAATTCCCTTTTCAACTGGTATCGCTTTTACGAAATAACTTCCCTTTTTGTCATCCATAGCAACGTATACTATCATTTCATTGTTACTATTTGTCGTAACGGATTCGTATGGTACAGCAAAAACATCTTTGTTTTCTTCTAAAACGATCTTTGCTTTTACATTCATTCCGATTAATAAATTTGAGTAGGTTTCATTAAGCTTTATTTCAGCCGCATATTCTCTTGTATTACTGCTGTCTGACGAAGCGTTGGAATCCGTAGCAATCGGCGTCAAATATATTTTACTTACTACGCCCTCCATAGTTGTATCAGGTATGGCGTCACAAGTTACCATCGCTTTCATACCCTCTTTTATATTCAAAATATCGTACTCTTTAATTCTAACTGATATTTTTAGCGAATCCGTATCTTCGATTTTCATAATGACACCTTCTGATGCTGGGGAACCTTTTTCTAAATTTAAATAAGTAATTGTTCCACTTATCGGTGCATTGATAACCGTACTTGCTAAATTTGTCTTTAACTTTTCTAACTGCGCTTCGCTATCATTATCATTTGTCTTAAATTTGCTTGTATTGATATTATCTACTTGTTCTTGAACTGATTGCGAGGTACTCGCTTCAACTGATTCAAGATTTTCTTGTGCTTCGTCAACCACACGTTGTGCACTTTTCTCACTTTCACGCAATGAAGCAAGTTCACTCTCTGCTTCTGTATAATTTGCTTCCAAGGAATCCAAGTTTGCTTTTAGTTCTACGATTTGACTTTCTATTTTTTGAATTTTCTCTTCATTTTCTTCACTTTTTAAAGTCTTCTTTTTTTCTTTTAGCTTCTTTATTTTTTTCTTTGTTGATTTGATTTCATCTCTAATGCTATTTATTTTATCTTCACACTCTGATACATGATTACTTGCACTATCTAAATCACTTTGAGCTTGAGAAATATTTGAATTCGCTTTGTCAACTTGGCGAGATTGTTCTTCCTTTGCGTTTGTTAAAGCTCTTTGATTCATTCCTGCTTGATACTCATCTAATTTCTTGTTTTTTGCAATCGATTCTTCTAGCTTTTTTATCTCAGCTTTGATTGTTTCATCATCGAATACACAAAGCATGTCACCTTCATTGACTTTATCACCTGGATGAATATTTAATTCTTTTACTTTACTTGTAATTGATGTTGTTATTTTGGATACATTCTCACTCTCTACTACACCACTAACCCCTATCACTTTAGAAAGATCTTTCTTTGTTAGACTTTCTACACTGATTGGAATCTGTGTAGTCTCTCCTGATTTTCCCTTTGCACTTTGATTCCATCCAATTATTATCCCTGCTGTTACTAATATAACAATACCTAAATAAATAATTTTCTTCTTTTTGTGTATTTGTTTTAACTTTATCACAATCGTACCTCCTAATTCTTACTAGAATCAATCATATACCATAGTTTTAAAGTTATATTTACCATAATATTACAATTACTGATTTTTAACTTACAAAAAATATACGTTTCATTTACGGTGATTCATCCCTTATCTATACTTTAAAACATAAAAAGCAAAAAAAGCTTTTGGAGTATATCTTCTCCAAAAGCTTTTTTCTTATAAAAAGATTAGTTATTGATTAATTTATCTTCTTCATTATTCCAGCTATATAATTTACGTAATTCTTTTCCAACAGCTTCTGATGGATGCTCTGCTGCCATTCTTCTCATTGCATTAAAATGAACCTGTCCTGCTGACTGCATATCTAACAAGAAATCTTTTGCAAATGTACCATCTTGGATATCGGATAACACTTTTTTCATTGCTTTTTTTGTTTCAGCTGTAATAATCTTTGGTCCAGTGATATAGTCACCGTATTCAGCTGTGTTAGAGATAGAATATCTCATTCCTTCAAATCCACTTTGGTAAATTAAATCAATGATTAATTTCATTTCATGGATACATTCAAAATATGCGCTTTCTGGCTCATATCCTGCTTCTACTAAAGTCTCATATCCTGCCTGCATAAGAGCACAAACACCACCACAAAGTACAGCTTGTTCTCCAAAAAGATCTGTTTCTGTTTCTACTCTGAAGGTTGTTTCAAGAACACCAGCTCTTGCACCACCAATTGCTAACGCATATGCCAAAGCTTTCTCTTTTGCTTTTCCAGAAGCATCTTGCTCAACCGCGATAAGACATGGTACACCTTTTCCTGCCTGATATTCACTTCTTACTGTATGTCCTGGTCCTTTTGGTGCGATCATAGTAACGTCAACATTCTTAGGTGGGATAATTTGCTTAAAGTTAATCGCAAATCCATGCGCAAACATTAACATATTACCTTCTTCAAGATTTGGTTCAATTGCTTCTTTGTACATCTGAGCCTGTTTCTCATCATTAATTAGAATCATAATGATATCCGCTTTTTTAGCAGCTTCTGCTGCTGTATATACTTTAAAACCTTGTGCTTCTGCTTTCGCCCAAGATTTACTTCCTTCATATAGTCCAATAATAACGTCGCAACCTGATTCTTTTGCGTTAAGAGCATGAGCATGTCCCTGACTACCATAACCAATGACAGCGATTGTCTTACCCTCTAATATTGATAAGTTACAATCTTCTTGATAATAAATTTTAGCCATTTTTTTATTCCTCCCAGAATTAATTGATTAGAAATTGTTACCAATTCCTATTATATATTTATGAATTACCAGCAGATAACTACTGACTATAAATATGTTACATTATCACTACCGCGTGAAAGTCCAGTAATACCAGTTCTTGCTAATTCTAATATCTCATAACCTTCCAACAGTTCAATAAATGCATCAAGCTTTGATTGACTTCCTGTTAGCTCAATGATTAACGACTCCGTCGCAACATCTACTATCTTAGCTCTAAAAATATCTGAAATTGCAATAATAGATTGTCTATCCTTTGCTCCAACCTTTACCTTTACTAAGATAAGCTCTCTACAAACAGAATCTCCTTCTTCTAACTTCTTAATATCTAAAACATCCTCTAATTTACGAAGCTGCTTTTCAATCTGTTCTAAAATAGGTTCATCTCCACTGACGACAACTGTCATTCTCGAAAATCTAGGATCTGCAGTAACTCCAACCGTTAAGCTATCTATATTGTACCCTCTACGGCTAAACATTCCTGCGACACGACTTAGTACACCAGAGGTATTATCTACCAACATGGAAAATACTCTTACTTTCATACGAAACCCTACTCTCTTTATAAAACTATTTTTGATTCGCTTTCACTTATTCTAACAACTATTCCTTTCTTTGTCAACGCTGGTGCGGTTTTGATGTATATCTTTTTGTTATACAAGATATAACTTCAAGCAATGTTTTACATGATTTCTTGATTGCATTGTGTGGTTTTTGCATAGAAAAAAGTGTGATTTCTCACACTTTCTTCAAAAACATTTATGACATTTTCTTATATAAAACTTTGAATTAACTGTGTCAACACCTCTTTTGGTGTTTCTTGTTCAATCAATGGAATACCATCCTTTAGCAAGAAGTTTTTTCTATGAAACTCTTCTTTTTCTTCTCGATAAATGATTCCTGTTGGAATCTTATCTCCTAACTCCATAGCTATTTTGATTGCTTCTAGTTTGTCTGCTGGATTATGATCTTCTCCAACAGGGTTAACCGCATTTTTATAATATCCATACGTATTGATTTTATTAAAGCTAACACAAGGTTGCAAAATATCTACAAAAGCATAACCAGGATAATTAATTGCCTCTTTCATAATACTTATTAATTGCTTTTGATCTCCACTTGATGCTCTTGCTACAAATCCTGCGCCTGCTGCAATCGCAAGAAGGATTGGATTTAATGGGGCATTTTTATTTCCATCTGTTTGTACCTGTGTCACATGCCCTTCTTTACTGGTAGGAGAAGCCTGACCTTTGGTTAATCCATATATCTGATTATTATGAACAAAGTGAGTAATGTTTACATTTCGCCTAATATTGTGTATAAAGTGATTACCACCTTCTCCATAGGAGTCACCGTCTCCAGAATTTACAATTACTGTCAGCTTTTCATTTGCCATTTTCGCTGCAACAGCTGCTGGCAAGGCTCTACCATGTAATCCGCAATAACTATTGGCACTTAAATACTGAGGTGTTTTTGCTGCCTGACCAATTCCAGCTACCATCAGCACTTCATGTGGCTGTTTTCCAAGTTCTTCCAACGCTGTTTTTAAACTATTTAGGATGGGAAAATTCCCGCATCCAGGGCACCATGCCGTTTCATAAGTTACAAATTGATTCATCTACATCAAGCCTCCTTCCAGTATCTTGCTTACTATCTCTTCACCGGCTATCTGTCTTCCATCGTATTTTAAAATACTGTCATGACATGTAATTCCTGTTTGCTCTCTTATCAATGAAGCCAACTGTCCTGTGGCATTTTGTTCTATATTAATTACTTTCTTATTTGGAGTTAATTTCTTTAATTTTTCCTGTGGTAGTGGATAGATATCACCAAATATCAAGGCACCATAGCCACCGCCTTCTTTTTTATTTAAGATTGATACAGCCTCTTTGATTGGTCCGTAAGTAGAACCCCAACCAAGCAAAAGTGTCTTTCCACTTTCATCGCCGATAAATTCAGGCTCAATTAATTCTTCCATTAGCCCTTCTAATTTTTTCATTCTTTTTTGCATCATTTGATTGCGAACCTCTGCTGATTCGGTAATCCAACCTCTTTCATCATGTTCATCGCTGTCTGCTGCAACAAGGTTCTTCGTAACACCTGGTATCAGCCTTGGTGAAATTCCATCTTCTGTTAACTTATATCTTAGATACTCACCTTCTACTTCTTTTGCTGGTTGAATCAACTTGATATCGGATACATCATATGGCTTTACACAAGCTGTTGTATCACCAAGATACTGATCACTTAACAAGATAACTGGAATCTGGTATTTTTCTGCCAGGTTAAGTGCTCGAATGGTCTGGTAAAATGAATCCTCATGATTACGAAGTGCAATGACCATTCTTGGGAACTCTCCTTGCGATGCAGAGATAACAAACTTTAAATCACTTTGTTCTGTTCTCGTTGGTAAACCAGTCGCAGGTCCAGGTCTTTGTACGTCAATGGCAACTAAAGGAATTTCCGCAATTCCTGATAAGCCAAGCGCCTCAACCTTTAAGCAAAATCCTCCTCCGCTTGTTCCTGTCATGGCTTTCGCCCCTGCAAAAGATGCACCAATTGCCATATTGATCGCTGCAATTTCATCCTCTGCCTGTTCTACTACGACACCCGCTTGATTTCCCACTGACGCCAAGTATTCTAAAACTGTTGTGGAAGGTGACATTGGGTAAGCTGAATAAAATTTCAGGCCTCCTGCGACAGCTCCTAAGCCAACCGCTTTGCTTCCTGATATCAGCATATAATCATTAAATCCACCTTCTAAGTGATCAAATCTTTTCTCCACACTCTCAAATCCTGCTTGGATCGCTTTTATATTTACATCTAATACTTCACTTTTCATGATACTTTTCATTACTTCTTCTACGTAGGTTAATGGTTCACCAAAAAGTTTTAGAATCGCACCCACTGCTATACTACCTGAAACCTTAGCATTACCGATGTTTCTTGCCATTTGATTCATATCTAGCTTGATGATTCTTGAATCTTCTTTGGTATTTTTTAAACCACTATCACACAAAACAAAACCTTTTTGTGTTAACTGATTCAAATGTAATTCTATTGTCTCTCCATCTAATGCGATGATTCCATCTAAGACATAACTGTGAGAAGTAATTTCCTCTGTTCCAAAACGAAGTAAAGAAAAATTATGACCACCACGTACACGAGACATAAAGTCTCTTGTCGTATATATATAATAACCAGAGCGTTTTAACAATTTTTCTAATATTGCTACCGTTGTATCAATTCCTTGACCAGCCGCTCCTCCAATTAAAATATTGTACATATATCTTCCTCCTTTCTATATGTTAGTTTATTATAACTCAAATTAGTCTAAAATTCAATAGTATACTTTTATATTTTGTGCATTTTAATTTTATTTGATGTATTTAGTTTTAAACTCCTAGCAATGATACAAATAACATGCCTAAGAGTATTCCTAAAATATTTCCAAATGTGGTTAATCTTCCCTTCCACATGTCATTTGCAGTTGGTATTGTTTCTCTTAGTGTTACATAAAGCATCATCGTAGCCGCAAAGGAAAGACTGATGCAAATTAGAGTAGGGGAACTTAAGACACAGCCTAAAATAGAACCGATTCCCAAAGGAATTGAAATTAAAATAGATATGATAAGTAATTTAAGTTTGCTTTTGATACCGCCTCGAAAAAGAACTCCTAGAGTAAGTCCTTCTGGTATACCATGTATGATTAATGCAAATGCAAGATATAACCCATTTTTTAATGAATGATTAAGGAGTGATCCAAGTGCTAAACCACTTGGCAGATTATGTATACTAATGCCAATCGACATAAAGATTGCTGCCTTTGAAAAATTAACTTGATCTTTTGTATTGGTAATTCCGCCTTCATCAAGCCTTCCATCTAAAATGACAGCTAAGATAAGCCCCATTATGGCTCCTGTGACGGATATATAAAGATTACCAAAAGAAATCGCTTCTGGTAAAAGATCAAAAAATACAATTCCAAGGGTAACCCCTCCTAAAAAACCCAGTACAGATCCCCTGATTCTGATTCCTTTATTTTTTATAAATAAAGTGACAACTCCTCCAACACAAAGTCCCAGCCACTCTGTAAAAAATCCAACCATTCCAATTAATAACACTCTTACTATCGATTCACTCATGTAAACACCTAATTTTTTTCGTATATAAATATACTATTGTAAAACTTATAAAATTAGTATTATTAATTCAAATAGATGACTAAAATTTAAATAAAGTAAAGGATTCAAATCCATTTCTTGCTTTGGATTAGAATCCCTCTCTTTTATCTTCTATATATATTTTCTCTTGCTTTCTTTTTCGATTGCATTTATTTTCTTTCTTAATACCATTGGTAAGATTCCGCCATTCTTATAATATTCAATCTCTATGCTAGAATCAAAGCGAAGCGTTGCTTCAAATTCAATTGCTTTATCCCCAAGTCTTGCTTTGACCTTCACAGTTTCTTTTGGCGTTATAGAATCCTTTAATATAATTTCAAAGGTCTCTTCTCCTGTCAGTCCCAGGCTATTAGCTGATTCATCGTTTCTAAATTGTAGAGGCAGTATCCCCATCATGACTAGATTAGAACGGTGAATTCTTTCATAGCTTTCTGCTATTACTGCCTTTACACCTAAAAGTGCAGGACCTTTTGCCGCCCAGTCTCTCGAAGAGCCCATGCCATAATCCTTACCAGCCAATACGATTAGCCCAATGTTATCTTTTTTGTAAGCCATACTTGCATCATAGATACTTAAGACTTCTTTCTTTGGCCAATACATGGTATATCCACCTTCTGTTTCTGGTGCTATTTTATTTTTGATTCGAATATTGGCAAAGGTACCTCTCATCATCACTTCATGATTCCCTCTTCTAGAGCCATAGGTATTAAAATCTTTTTGTGCTACTCCTTGCTCTAATAAATACTTAGCCGCAGGTGTATCTATCCCAATATTTCCCGCTGGAGAAATGTGATCTGTCGTGATAGAATCACCAAATACTGCCAATACTCTTAAGCCTTCTAATGACTTAATGTGTTTTAAATCTTTTCCAAAATCCTCAAAAAAAGGTGGCTTTCGTATATAAGTAGAAGCATTGTCAAATGGAAATAATTTACTATTTTCAGCTTGAATCTGATTCCATAATTCATTGTGTTGATACATTTTTTTATAGACTTGCTGATAAAGCAATGGAGTTACGTATTTTGCAATCATTTCTTCAATTTGTCGGCGTTCAGGCCAGATGTCCTTTAAGAATACATCATTTCCGCTTTTGTCTTTACCAATTGCTTCTTTTTCAAAATCAATATTTACTGTTCCAGCAAGCGCATATGCTATGACAAGTGGTGGGGAGGCTAAATAATTCGCCTTTACTAGAGCATGTATTCTTCCTTCAAAATTACGGTTTCCAGATAATACCGATGCCACCAATAAATCATTTTCTACGATTGCATCTGCAATTTCTTTCTTTAACGGCCCAGAGTTGCCAATACAAGTCGCACATCCATAACCTACCACCTGAAATCCCAATTCATCTAGATACTGTTGTAATCTGGCATCCTCAAGATATGAAGATACGATTCGTGATCCTGGTGCCAACGAAGTTTTTACATAGGAAGGCACTTTTAAGCCTTTTTCGCATGCATTTTTTGCTAGTAATCCTGCTCCAATCATAACGAATGGGTTAGAAGTATTGGTACAGGACGTGATGGAGGCTATTACGACTGCTCCTGTTTTCATTTCTGTCTTTTCGCCGTTTAAGAAAGTAACTTCTGCTTTCTTATCTTCTACGCCTTTTTCTAATCCATAGCCTTTATTCCCTCGTTCTTTTGTTAGTGCTTGAATAAATTCTTCCTTCATATCTTCTAGAAAAATCTTATCTTGTGGTCTTTTTGGCCCTGCCAATGCACTTTTTACCGTTGCTAGATCCAATTGAATAACCTTAGAATATCTTACTTTTTTGTTGTATTCTTGGTACATACCGTTTAATTTTAAATACGTTTCTACCAATGCTACTTGTTCTTTGCTTCGACCTGTAAGCGTAAGATAATTAAGAGTCTCTTCATCTGCTGGAAAAAAACCGCAAGTTGCTCCATATTCTGGTGCCATATTGGCAATGGTTGCTCGATCGGCTAAGGTAAGTTGTTTCACTCCCTGACCAAAATACTCTACAAACTTATCTACTACTCCTTCTTCTCTTAGAATCTTTGTTAAGGTAAGTGCGATATCTGTGGCTGTTGCAGTCGGTGACAAAGTTCCTACTAATTCTACTCCGATTACTTCTGGTACTGGAATATAGGATGGTTGTCCAAGCATTCCTGCTTCTGCTTCGATTCCACCAACCCCCCAGCCCAGAACAGAGAGTCCGTTAATCATAGTTGTATGAGAATCTGTTCCAACTAAGGTATCAGGGTATACAATTGTTCTTTCATTGTCTTCTTTTTGTAAAACAACTTTTGCCAAATACTCCAGATTAACCTGATGTACAATTCCATTTGCAGGAGGTACGACGCGAAATTGGTCAAAGGATTTTTCTGACCAATTCAAAAATTCATATCTTTCTTTGTTTCTTTCAAATTCAAGCTTCGTATTTTGATTTAGCGCATCCGAGTCTCCATAAACATCTACCTGCAAGGAGTGGTCAATGACTAAGTCTACCATAACCTCTGGATTGATTTGGTCTGCAGCAACATCGGATTTGCTGTGTTTTGTAATTGCGCTTCTCATGGAGGCTAAGTCAAGTACTGCTGGGACACCTGTAAAGTCTTGCAAAATTACACGTGATGGTTTAAATGGAACCTCTTCCTTTTTCGTATTTGCTTTCCAGCCTGCCAACTTTTCAATGTCACTATCTAAAATGGCTTCCCCATCCCATTGTCTAAGTACCGATTCTAATAATATTTTTACTGAGAAGGGTAGGGTGTCAATTTCGTATCCAAGTTTTTCAAGTTCATTAATATTATAATACGTATATTTTTTTTCGTTTATTGTAAATTCCTGAATGGAACTTTTTCTAATTTTATCCATAATACCTCCAACTTTATCAATCTTATCTGTTTTATTGTTACCGATTTTATGTTGTTTCATTAAGATTTGAAATATTCAACATGTTTCTTGTTATGAAATTAATTTTACAACTTTTCTTATAATTTTACAATATAAACTGACAATATTATTTAAGAAAAGAATGTTATCATTTAGTAATCTATACATACGTATAGAAAGTTTATAGTATCATTTAGCATGGATGTTTTAGGTTGATTTCAATACATCTCATGTTTTGGTTCTATCCGCATTTTTATCGGCTTTTCTTATATAAGAAATACAATATATTCCCCTTAAATTCAACATTTTTAACTTTTTTTACCAACCTCTAGCTATTTTAATCGAAAATACCAAAAGGCTTCAATATCAAGAGTTTAAGCGGATACGGATTTTGCTGCTTGGTAAATATTTTGTTGAAAAGTTAAATTATTAGACCTTGTCTCATCTCCATCTGTATTACGCAAGAGAGTATTAATAAGAGATGTTATAAACTTCTTTTATCAATGAATATGTTGTAGTTAAATATGCATACAACCAACCCCATAATTATATGAAAAGTTAATGTCAAAGATTTATTAGAAAATCTTCCAATAGTTGCTTCTATTTCCATTACTTATATATTACATTATTGTTACATAAGTGTTACAATTGATTTGTTCTTAAGAAAGCAATCTATAAAGGAGGAAGTGCGATATGTGTTTTAACTTTAGCTCATGTAACTTAAACGACCTATTAAAATTGATTTCTCAATACTGCAAATAAATTTGATTAAGATGGGCTGTCATACTTGGGGTAATTATCCTCCGTGTGACAGCCCAATATTTTTTATAGAACAGAGAGTTCGAGTAATATCTTCAAAAAAACAACACTTAAATGTAGCATTTATAAAAATGATTTGTCGATTTAACACAAGAGACATAGGAATAAATTCCTATGTCTCAAAATAATTATATCAACTTTTGCAAATAACCTTTCAAATCATCCATAGCATTGCTCATTACATTAAGCATTTTTTTCAATCCAATCTAAAAATGCAGATAAAAAGCTATCTAAAAAATCTTTTGTGTCATTGTTATTGATGACTCCATTTTCATCAATCAATGTATGGAAGCTTCCAATATAAGCTTCTGGCTGAGCCAATGTCAAGATATTCAAGAATGCTAATACCTGACGCAAATGATGATTTGCACCAAAGCCGCCAATTCCTCCTGGTGACTGACTAATTATTGCCCCTGGTTTACCATTCCATACATTTTCACCATAAGGTCGTGACCCTACATCAAGCGCATTCTTTAATGCAGCTGGAATGGAACGATTATGCTCAGGTGTAATAAATAACACGGCATCCAACGCTTTTACTTCATCACGAAATACGGTGTACTCTTTCACGTCTTCATTGTCACTGTCTTGATTATATAGAGGAAGTTTGCTTATATCAATCAATTTAAAATCATAACCTGCTGGTGCATGGTTCTTTATATAGTCTGCTATACTTCCTGAAAAAGAATTCTTTCTTAAACTACCACTAAAAACACCAATTGTCTTACTCATAACATATACCTCCATTCATTTATTTTTTATATTTATTATTTTACTGGTTACATACCGTGAATCTTGTGCGAATAAATTGTGGTTTTTCAATTTCATCTAGAATTCCAATTGCCATTGTTTCGCTTGTTACAATGGACTCTCCGCTTGATGATTTTAACAAATGATCTTTACCTATTACTGGAGTTGTAGCCCCTCCAGCAACAAAATTAGCCGATGGCGATACTCCCACCCAATTCACATTTTCAATACTTCGCAAGAAATTAAGAGTCTTATAAGCTTCAATCGGAATTGAAATCCAAGATTCTACTTCTGGAAAATGCTTTAGAGTTTCTAGAAATAAATTATCGTTTTCATCTAACAAACTGGCTGCACCAAGAATGAAAAATAATCTCGGACTTTCGGTTTCTCGAAACATTGCCACAAGCTTTGCTGCTAAATCCAAATGCAAATATGCTTTGTCAGGCGCTGTAGCAAAAGCATTGATAATAACATCAAACGCCTCTAAATCCTTTCTCGTCAACTCAAAAATATCTTTATCAATCACTTTTACATCTTCGCCAAATAAAGAAACAGCCTTTTCTTTGTGGCGAACAATTGCAGTCACTTCATGCCCACGAGATAAACTTTCTTTGTACAAGGCAGAACCTGCCATACCAGTTGCTCCAATAATTGCTAATTTCATAATTAGACCTCCTTATTTATTTAAATTCTTTTATAATATCTGCCAGTGTAACAGCAGCTAATTTTTGCTTCGTTGCATTTTGTATATCATCATAGACATCCTTTAACGTAATCTCAATCTTAGCTCCTATTGGACAGTTTTGATTGGTATTACCATGGATACTAAATAAATCCGTTTGATCTTCCACTGCAAAAAAGATATCCAGTAGTGTAATATCCTTTGCCTCCTTTGCAAGCCCCATTACTCCAAGTTTTGTACTTGTTTCAATGAATTTTGCTCTCTTTAATCGGCTCATCAATCGTCTTACGAGTGCTGGATTTGTATTAATGCTAGAGGCAATGTACTCTGATGTTACGGGCTTTTCTCCCATTAATGCGATTACACTTAATATATGAATACTAACTGATAGTTTTGTTGAATACATAAGTTTCTCCTTTTGTAACTATTATAGTTACAAATAATTTATTTGTCAATCACTATTAATGATAAAGATTTATCACTATTCTTAGAGTGAATCATCGTTATGAGTATTTAATAGTATATTTTATTCATAAAAAACTATACTTTTCTTAAAGCAAATCTTCCAATAGTTTCATTTATTTCCACCACTTATATATTACAATATTGTTACATAAGTGTTACAATTAAATTGTTCTTAAGAAAGCAATCTAAAAAGGAGGATATGCGATATGTGTTTTAACTTTAGCTCATGTAACTTAAGTGACTTATTAAAATTGATTTCTCAATACTGCAAATAAATTGAATTAAAAAGAGCTGCCACTAGAGAATTAATCTCTGGTATGGCAGCCCTAAACTTTTATAGCATTTATCTAATTATGTAATTGTAATTTATTTATTCTGTCTATTTACTAGCGTCCTTTAAAAGCTACTGCATCAACCTGAAAGGCTATTCCATCTCTAATAAATCTCGTTTCATATGCTTTTCTTGCTGGATATTTGCTATGAAATCTTTCTTTAATAATATCTCCTAAATATAATAATTCATTGATATCTCTAAACAAACAATCCATTTGTACAACAGATTCCAATGTCAAGCCTATTCTTTCAAGTCTCTCACTTAAAACATCAAAAGCACCGTTAATTTGGTTCTCTATCGATTCCCCTTCATTTTTCATACAATAGCTAATGTAAACATAATCCCCAGCCTCTACAACTGCAGAATGTGCCCACATCTCATCAATTTCTGTTCTGATAATTTCTTTCATTTTTACCCTTCCATATTTTTATTTAAACTGATTCAAAAAATCTTTACTGTATAATTATCTACTTGGTTCATAATTCATTCCTAATAGAGGAAAACTCTGTTTCATTACATAGATATAATGCTACTTTATTTTAAGTTTATACAAGCCACTTGTTGGTTCTAGAATGAATCCATTTCTTTCAAGAAGTTTTATTGAAACAATATTTTCTGGAACAGGATCAGCAACAATTTGCACAGGTTTTTCAAGTGAATTTATTAACTGACATAATTTCTGTATAATTTCACTACCTATCCCTTTCTTAAGAAAGATTTCTTCACCGATGAGATAGTCTATGGCAAAAGTACCCTGAGGCTCATTATCCCATTCAAAGCCTTCTGGTGCATGGGAACAATCAAAATACTGACAAAATCCTATGGGCGTGTTCTGATACATGACTATATAATGCTTTAGCCAATTAAAATCACCGCTATCATTTTGAATTTCCACCAACCATTCGTCTGGCTCACCATACCATTTTTTTATATAATCTTTGTTCAACCACACTTCTAAAATAGAAATATCTTTTCTATTTGCCTGACGCAGGGAAATCTCATTCTTGTCAATTATTCCAGACATGTATTAATCCTCCTATCATTTTGCTATTCTATCAAAAGGCTCACAAAGCGCATACTATTTCATGCATTATCATCAAGTGTATGAAAAAATTATATCTTTTTTTTGAAACTGTTATCTTTCTATTTTCTTAAATACAAGTACTATTCCAACAGCAACCAGTAATATTCCAACTATAATTCCTAAGATACTTGGTTCGTCCCCAAGCTTACCAGCAAAAAAAACTGAGGTTGGCCCATCTTTTCCGCCAATTATTGATACTGCTATGTTATTCTTTACCTTTAAAAAAATTCCAATTACTGCGATAATTACTCCTACTACAATTGCTCCCATTCCTATTATCTTCTTTATCATTAGACTCCTCCCAAAATTCATTTATTTTATATAGTACCCTTATTGTAACATAATTTTACTAATACTAATTGACAAAAAGATATAAAATAAGGTGCACTAGAAGATATCTACTAATGCACCTTGAAATTATCATTTTTCTATTATACTAATGTTATGTAATGTAGCAATAATATATAAATATATCATTTTTACACTATTTCTATATTATCCTAATATACACCTTTACTGCATTTCTTAGAATTTACCAGCGTTAGCCGCTTCCTCAATAGAAACTGCAACCGCAACAGTCATACCAACCATAGGGTTGTTTCCTGCTCCGATTAGACCCATCATCTCAACGTGAGCTGGTACAGAAGAAGAACCTGCAAACTGAGCGTCAGAGTGCATACGTCCCATCGTATCAGTCATACCATAAGAAGCTGGACCTGCTGCCATGTTATCTGGGTGAAGTGTTCTACCAGTACCACCACCAGAAGCAACTGAAAAATATTTCTTTCCTTGTTCCATACATTCTTTTTTGTATGTACCTGCAACTGGATGCTGGAATCTTGTAGGGTTCGTTGAGTTACCAGTAATAGAAACGTCAACGCCTTCTTTATGCATGATTGCTACACCTTCTGTAACATCATTTGCACCATAGCAGTTAACTTTAGCACGAAGACCTGTTGAATAGGATTTTCTAAATACTTCTTTTACTTCTCCAGTATAGTAATCCATTTCAGTCTCAACATATGTAAATCCATTGATTCTTGAAATAATTTGAGCCGCATCTTTTCCAAGACCATTTAAGATAACACGTAATGGCTCTTTACGAACTTTGTTTGCTTTTTCAGCGATGCCGATTGCACCTTCTGCTGCCGCAAAAGACTCATGACCAGCTAAGAAAGCAAAACATTTTGTTTCTTCTTCTAATAACATTTTGCCAAGGTTACCATGTCCTAAACCAACTTTACGTTGATCTGCAACAGAACCCGGAATACAAAATGACTGAATTCCTTCTCCGATAGCTGCTGCTGCGTCAGAAGCTTTTCTACATCCTTTTTTAATCGCAATTGCTGCACCTACAATGTAAGCCCATTTTGCGTTTTCAAAACAGATTGGCTGAATTGCTTCTACTTGTTTATATACATCCAAACCAGCATCTTTGGTAATTTTTTCTGCTTCTTCAATAGAAGAAATACCATAGCTGTTTAATACTGCATCAATTTGTTTAATTCTTCTTTCATATGATTCAAATAAAGCCATTTTTTATTTCCTCCTTCTACTATTCTGCTCTTGGGTCAATAATTTTAACTGCATCTGCTACACGACCGTACTGACCCTTAGCTTTTTCATAAGCTGTATTAGGATCATCACCCTTTTTGATAAAATCAGTCATCTTACCAAGACTTACGAATTGGTAACCAATGATTTGATCTTCTTCATCAAGTGCAATACCTGTTACATAACCTTCTGCCATTTCAAGGTAGCGAGGACCTTTTTTAAGCGTTCCGTACATTGTACCAACCTGAGATCTAAGTCCTTTTCCTAAATCTTCAAGACCTGCTCCGATTGGAAGTCCATCTTCTGAGAAAGCGGATTGTGTTCTACCATATACAATCTGTAAGAATAATTCTCTCATAGCTGTATTAATAGCATCACATACTAAATCTGTATTTAAAGCTTCAAGAATGGTTCTTCCTGGTAAAATTTCAGCTGCCATAGCTGCTGAATGTGTCATACCTGAACATCCAATGGTTTCAACCAATGCTTCTTGAATCAAACCTTCTTTTACATTAAGAGTTAACTTACAAGCTCCCTGTTGAGGTGCACACCAGCCTACACCGTGTGTTAAACCTGATATATCAGTTACTTCCTTTGCCTTAACCCATTTTGCTTCTTCTGGAATTGGTGCAGCACCATGATTGACACCCTGTGCTACTGGACACATGTTTTCTACTTCGTGAGAATAAATCATTTTAAGACTCCTTTCAAATATGTAAATTGTTGACCTTTCCTTGCTTGGAAGGACTTTTTCAACCTATCATGTGCGGTGTTAACATTGATATTTATTTAACACCGCACTTTAAACCATTCTCTCACAAAACACACAAATAGTCTAGTTGTTTTTGAGATTTTTTTTCAGTATTCTTTTCAAAACGACAAAATTCATGAAACAAAAAGCAGGAAATGAATAAAAATCATTCTTCTCCTGCTTTCTACCTACCTTATTTAGTTACTTTCGTTACTAAAACACAGTTTGGTGTATCAATCTTGATTGGTTTTCCATTCATAATTAATACTCCCTTCTCGTAATCAATTGAGAATATTGTAATCGTATTTGATTCATGATTCAAAGACATCAAATGCTTTCCATCTGGGAAAAACTCAATATCCTTTGGATACTCCCCACTAATTGGTAATACATTCTTTCTTTGAAGCATTCCCGTTTCATGATCAATTTCATAAATTCCAACACTATCATCACCTGCATTAGAACAAAAAATATAATTATTATCAGGTGAAAATTTAATTGCTGCCGCTGCGCAACCATCATCGCAATGTGTTTCAGCAGTAGAAATTGTCTGAATCAATTCAAACTTTGGAGATTTTTCTGTTGCAGCGTAAGTATATACGTTAATATAGTTCTTTAATTCACACATCAAATATGCATATTTTCCATCTTTACTAAATAACAATGTTCTTGGTGCGGATTCTAAATCGCATCTTAAAAAGTCAACTAATTTAATCTTACCAGTATCTTTATTAAATTTATAAATCTTTACATGATCCACACCCAAATCAACCGCACATAAAAATCTCTCATCTGGAGTTAATGTAGCGCAACTTACATGAGGCCTAAAATTACGTTCTGCAACGCTTCCAAGTCCTTTATGAAACACACCGTCTGATATTTTACCAACACTACCATCTTCATTTAGTTCAAGTACTGTAACTTTTCCATCATGATACCCAGCAACAAAAAGATATTTGTCTTCTGAATCTGTTTCCAGGTAACATCCTCTCATTCCTTCAATTGGTGCCACATTAATCGGTTTTAAATCACCGTCTGGTAATACCTCATAGGATTTAACACCTTCATCTGCAATTGAATACAAATACTTACCGCTTTTTGAAAAAGCCATGTCAGAAGGGTTGTTAATCTTTTCAACTCTTCTCTCCACCATACTTCCTGCTTGTACATCCAAATCATAAATATGAATTCCTAAGCTGCTTCCATGTGTATATGTACCTACATATGCAACATATTTTTCCTTATTCATGTAACTTTCCTCCATAATACATTACGTGATTAACATCACTACATTAATCTAACTATATATTATCATATTTTTTTCATTTGTTAAATGTATTATAATCAAACTTTATAATAATTATTTCAAATTTGAGTAGACAATCCCCTCTTTTTGAAATACGCTAAGAAAACAGATCCAATTAAATTAATTCGTTATAACGTTTGATATACAACTTCTTGACCAGTTGTACTGCCACCATATAGCCTATTAAAAGTAATACAAACCATGGTATAAAACGCACTGGTAATGGCGACATGTCTAAACCAATTGCTATATCAGAAAATGCAACAACACAAGCAATAATTCCAACTATAAACGTTGATAAAGTCAATTCATTCGATGACATGCTTTCTATAAATGGTGTCTTTGAAGTTCGAATCATATGAATGATAATGATTTGTGAAAGAGTTCCAAATATGAACCAACCAGCTTGAAACAAGGGAGCCTTTCCCAGAGTGTTTGCATCCATAACAAACCAAAGGATTGCAAAACAAAGGATATCAAATATTGAACTTACAGGTCCTAACCAATACATAAAGTTTCTAACACTTCTTGTATTCCATGATTTAGGTTCTATTAGGTAATTCTCATCGATATTGTCAAAAGGCATACCTATTTGTGCAAAATCATTTAATAAATTTTGTGTCAAAAGTTGTACTGGTAAGATAGGTAAGAAGGGTAAAAATAAGCTAGCAAATAGAATGGAAATAATATTCCCAAAGTTACCACTGGTAGCCATTTTTATATACTTCATTATATTTCCAAAGGTCTTTCGTCCTTCTAAAACTCCACGTTCCAATACCATCAAGTCCTTTTCAAGCAGTACTATATCAGCTGTTTCTTTCGCGATATCCACTGCAGTATCTACAGAAATCCCTACATCTGCTCGCCTTAATGCTGGAGCATCATTGATACCGTCTCCTAGGAAACCAACTGTATGACCAATGGATTGTAAGACGGATATCACTCGTGTCTTTTGCGAAGGTGCTAATTTAGCAAAAAGATTACACTCTTCTACAGCTTTAGATAGTTCTAAATCAGTCATAGCCTCAATATCGCCACCCGTATATACAACATTGGTAGCAATTCCAACTTCATTGCAAACGTTAATTGCTACACCTTCACTATCCCCTGTTAAAACAACTGTACGAACCTTATGTTCTTCTAATGCTTTAATAGCTGGGGTTGCACTCTTTTTCGGTGGGTCTAAAAAGCCCATAAATCCAATTAACACCATATCACTTTCATCCGCAATACTAAAATGTTCACTATCGGGTATATTGTTCTTTTGAGCAACAGCAATCATTCGTAGACCTTGGTGGTTATAAGTTTCATATGTTTCCTTAGCGATTGCTAGTTTTTCATCATCTAGAGGATAAACCTTACCATCTAATTCAATGAAAGAAGAAATGGAAAGCATCTCTTCTACTGCACCTTTCGTAATTAACTGACATTTGCCTGTCTTGTCTTCAAGAACAACGCTCATACGTCGACGGTTAAAGTCAAAGGGAACCTCGTCAACAACCTCATAATTATTAAGTATACTATCAAATTTATATCCCTCTGCACGATTTATAATAGCAAAATCAATTAGGTTTTTCAAACCTGTTTGAAAGTATGAATTTAAATATGCATGTCTAAGTACTCGCCTGTCATCATCACCATTCAAATTCATATAGCGTTCAACGACGATTTTATCCTCAGTTAACGTACCTGTCTTATCCGTGCACAAAACATCCATCTCCCCAAAAGACTGGATGGCACTGGTACTGCGGACAATAACCTTTTGCTTGGCCATGTTTTGTGCACCAACAGCGAGGGTGGAATTAGTAATAACCGGAAGCATCTCAGGTGTTAAACCAACAGCAATGCTTATGGCAAATACAAGAGAAGTCCCCCAGTCTCCCTTATTAAAGGCATTAATAACAAAGACAACAGGCACTATAATTAACATCATGCGAATCAGCATTTGACTGATATCTTCTACGCCACGCTCAAAGCTATTTTTTGCACGATCTCCTGTTAGTGAACCAGCCATGGATCCAAAGTAGGTAGAATCCCCTGTTGCAAGTACAACACCACGGGCACTACCACTAATCATGTTTGACCCCATAAAACCTATATTTTCTAAATCCGTTAAACTCATATCCTTATCGTTTAATGTATGAGAGAATTTTTCTACTGGTGTTGATTCGCCAGTCAATGCAGATTGTGCGATAAAGGTATCCCTTGTTTGAATAAAACGTATATCTGCTGGTAGCACATCACCAGCTCCTAGGTGAACAATGTCACCAGGCACCACTTGATTTTGAGGAATTTGAATTAATGTTGCATCTCGGTAAACGTGACTCGTGTTGTTAATTTGATTGGTTAACTTTTCAATTGCCTTACTTGAAGATTGACTCTGTATAAAAGAAATCGTACTAGATACAAAAACAAGTAAGATAATAATAGCAAATGTAAAAAAATCTTTTCGGGCAGGAATTACAATGTCCGTAATAAACGTAACCACTGCAATTACTATTAAAATAACGTTAAATGGATTGATAATTGCTTCAAAAAGTTTTGACCACACTGTATCTTTATAACCTTCTGAGATTTGGTTAGGTCCAAATTCTTCTAATCTACTATCAGCCTCTTTGGTAGTTAGCCCTTCGTTTTGAGTTTTAAAGATATCAATTACTGCTGTGAGATCCATTGTTGCATAACTGGAAATGTTTGGACTATTTCTTATGATTTCCTTGTTGGGTGTTTTAATCTTTTTCATGATACATCTTCCTTTCTAGAACTGTCCAGCCAAATGTAGGCAGAATAAACATCTAGAAACCCTCTCCAACAATGAATGAAGTGAGAATGATTTTTAAATCATTCATCTACCTAGTAAAAACATTATGACTTTTACAGTGTTTTTTATTTTGTTTTTACAACGAGGGAGATCATCCATCACTTCTTGCTCCTTTCTTAATACAATAAAAAAACATCCACATAAAAATTGTCTAAGGCAAAATAGCTCTAGACAAAATGGTAGATGTTTCTAATATTTAATCTCTATTACGTTTTTAACGTTCAAGCTTTAGCTTCGCTAGACATGAACTTGCTCTAGTTGAAACCTTGATCGATAACAACTGTTGACCAGTGCAGAATGTCTCCATCCTTTTACGGCGGCAATCTTAATTCTAGCGGTAGCCTCACCTACCTTAATTGTAAAATCAACTTAAATCATAAGCTATAATGATAAGTCTGTCAAGTTTTCTGATTCTAGTTATAAATAAGAAAATTATATATACTCTAATATAATAACCGACAATTCTTGCAAATTCCTGTGTAAATAGTATAACCATTTATTCACTTGTTTTAAAATTCAATACATACAATTATTTTCATTTTTTTACTGCTTATTTTTGTTGATTCTACTGTTGACACATGACATTTTATGAGTATAATATATCTAGTGTGTAGTTTAGGTATAGTAAACTTTTTGTATAGTTTTACTATTTATTTAGAAAGGAAATATTTCAATGCAAATAGGAAGCAAGCTAAAAGAACTTAGAGTATTAAAAAATCTTACTCAAGAAGAATTAGCCGATCGTGCAGAATTGTCTAAGGGATTCATATCTCAGATTGAGCGTGATTTAACTTCCCCTTCTATTGCTACGCTTGTCGATATATTACAATGCCTTGGAACAGATTTGAAGGATTTCTTTAATGATAAATCAGATGAGCAGATTGTTTTTAAACAAAGTGATTATTTTGAAAAGATAGACTCTGAGCTTGGCAACAAAATAGAATGGATTATTCCAAATGCGCAAAAAAACATTATGGAACCCATACGACTTACATTAGAACCAGGTGGTTCTACCTATCCAGATAATCCGCATGAGGGTGAAGAATTCGGTTATGTCTTACATGGAAGTATATCAATTAATATAGGAAATAAAATACATAAAGTAAAAAAAGGGGAATCATTTTATTTTACCCCAAATGCAAAACATTATATTGTGGCAAATGCCAAAACAGGGGCAACGCTTATATGGGTAAGTACTCCGCCAAATTTTTAGAACACAGGAGAGATGAAAAGTGAGCAATAACTTAATTGATTTAATCAATATTACCAAATCCTTTGACAACCAGCTAGTTTTAGATGACCTCAATTTATCTGTAAAAGAAAATGAGTTTGTTACTTTACTAGGGCCCAGTGGATGTGGTAAGTCTACCACCCTTGGAATACTTGGTGGTTTTCAACAACCCGATAAAGGGGAAGTTATTTTTGGCGGTACTAACATTACCAATCTTCCACCGAATAAAAGAGCTTTAAATACAGTATTTCAAAAATATGCACTTTTCACTCATATGTCAATTGCTGAAAATATTGCATTTGGATTGAAGATAAAAGGAAAATCAAAGCAATACATACAAGATAAGATAAAATATGCTTTAAAGTTAGTAAATCTTGAAGGTTATGAGAACCGTATGCCTAATTCATTAAGTGGCGGTCAACAACAACGTATTGCTATCGCCCGTGCTATTGTAAATGAACCAAAAGTTTTGCTTTTGGATGAACCTTTAGGAGCTCTTGATTTAAAGCTTCGCCAAGATATGCAATACGAACTAATTCGTTTGAAAAATGAGCTTGGCATTACCTTTATCTATGTAACACATGATCAAGAAGAAGCTTTGACTATGTCTGACACCATTGTTGTAATGAACCAAGGTTACATTCAACAAATTGGAACACCAGAAGATATTTATAACGAGCCACAAAATGCATTTGTAGCTGATTTTATTGGTGAAAGTAATATATTGCCTGCTATTATGCTTCAAGATAAGCTTGTAAAAATATTAGATGCAAAATTTCCTTGCGTTGATACTGGTTTTGGAATCAATACACCCGTAGATGTTGTCATTCGTCCTGAGGACATTGATTTAGTAAAGCCAGAAGAAGGAACGATTCAAGGTGTAGTAACACATCTCATATTTAAAGGTGTGCATTATGAAATGGAAGTAATGGCAAACGGACACGAATGGTTGGTACACAGTACCGATTTATTTCCAGTTGGTACTAAGGTTGGAATTCATGTTGATCCTTTTGATATTCAAATCATGAACAAACCTGCATCCGAAGATGAGGAGGCGGTGATCATCAATGAATAAAAAATGGTTATCAGGTCCTTATCTTTTTTGGGCCATTTCCTTTATAATCATACCATTAGTCATGATACTTTACTATGGACTTACTACGAAAGATGGTTCCATTACATTTGAAAACATATTACAGATTACGACAAACACCAACGTAAAAGCATTGGTTCTTGCTCTTTTGCTTTCCATCGTCAGTACCATTATCTGCCTGATTCTTGCTTATCCATTGGCAATGATCTTAAACCAATTAGATGTGAATCAAAATAGCTTTATTGTTTTAATTTTTATATTACCTATGTGGATGAACTTTTTGCTTCGTACATTAGCTTGGCAGACCTTACTGGAGAAAACAGGAGTTATTAATAGTGTATTAACCCTTTTACATTTACCTACATTAAATATCATTAATACTCCTTATGCCATAGTACTTGGAATGGTTTATAATTTTCTACCGTTTATGGTTCTTCCTATTTATAATATTTTGATTAAGATTGATCCAAATGTTATTAATGCCGCAAAAGATTTAGGGGCTAATAGCTTTTTGACCTTTTACAAAGTAATTTTACCGCTTAGCTGGCCTGGTGTAATTAGTGGGATTACTATGGTATTTGTACCATCGCTCACAACATTTGTAATCTCTGATTTATTAGGAGGAAGTAAAATCCTTCTTATTGGAAATGTCATAGAGCAAAAATTTACTCAAGCAAATAATTGGAATGCAGGTTCTGGATTGTCCTTAGTTCTTATGGTATTTATTTTACTAAGTATGGCAATATTATCTAAATACGACAAAGATGGGGAGGGACTGATATAATGAAAAAATTTCTATCTAAGTTCTATCTCACTTTGATTTTTATACTGCTTTACGCTCCGATTGCGACTCTTATTGTGTTATCCTTTAACGCTTCAAAGACACGTGCAAAATGGGGTGGTTTTACTCTGAAGTGGTATTTTGAATTGTTTCAAAATGATGCAATCTTAGAAGCACTTTCAAACACTCTAATCATTGCCTTTTTATCTGCTTTGATTGCAACGGTGATTGGTACTGCTGCTTCCATTGGTATTAACGCAATGAATCGTCATCTAAAGACAATTTTTATGAGTGTCACGAATATACCAATGCTAAATGCTGATATTGTAACAGGAATTTCATTGATGCTTTTGTTTATTGCATTTGGTGTACGATTTGGGTTTTCTACCATACTGTTAGCACACATTACGTTTAATATACCTTATGTTATTTTAAGTGTTATGCCAAAGCTAAAGCAAATCGACCAAAACACATATATGGCTGCCCTTGATCTTGGCGCATCGCCTTTTTATGCTTTTTACAAAGTTATCGTACCTGATATATTACCAGGTATTTTATCAGGCTTTTTATTATCCTTTACTATGTCATTGGATGATTTTATCATTACTCATTTTACAAAAGGTTCTGGCATCGATACACTTTCTACGAAAATTTATGCTGAAGTTCGAAAAGGAATTAAACCAGAAATGTATGCCTTGTCAACACTACTATTTGTATCTGTTTTATTTTTATTAATCGCTGTAAACAAAGTTCCAAAACAGCGAAAAGAAAGTTAGTTTAGGAGGATTTTAATATGAAAAAATGGTTTTTATTCATCGCTACAACAGCACTTGCGATTTCAGCTCTCACTGGTTGTGGTGGCAAGAACTCAGCAAGTGATGCAAATAAAGTATACGTCTATAACTGGGGTGAATACATTGATCCAGAAGTATTAGACATGTTTCAGGAAGAAACGGGTATCGAAGTTGTCTATGATGAATTTGAAACAAACGAAATTATGTACCCAAAAGTTGCATCAAGTGGTGTATCTTATGATGTCGTTTGTCCTTCTGATTACATGATTGAGCGAATGATACAAGATGATTTGTTAGCAGAACTTAATTATGATAACATTCCAAATCTTTCTAATATTGATCAGACGTATTTAGATCAGGCAAAACAATTTGACCCAGAAAATAAATACAGTGTGCCTTATTGCTGGGGAACGGTAGGAATCCTATACAACAAAACCATGGTAGATGAACCTGTGGATAGTTGGTCTATTCTATGGGATGAAAAATATAAAGATAGTATACTAATGCAAGATAGTGTACGTGATGCATTTGCAGTTGCACTAAAATCCTTAGGCTACTCCATTAACTCTACAGATGCTAATCAGTTAAATGAGGCAAAGGAATTATTGATTCAACAAAAACCTTTGGTTCAAGCATATGTTATTGATCAAGTTCGTGATAAAATGATCGGAAACGAAGCAGCTCTTGGTGTTATTTATTCTGGTGAAGCAATCTTTACACAACGTGAGAATCCTGACTTAGAATATGTCATTCCAAAAGAAGGCTCTAATGTTTGGATTGATGGTTGGGTAATTCCAAAAACAGCTGAACATAAAGAAAATGCAGAGAAATTTATTAACTTCTTATGCCGTGATGACATTGCACTTAAAAACTTTGAATACATTACGTATTCTACTCCTAATAAAGCCGCAAGAGAACTCATTGAAGATGAAGATATCAAAAATAGCGAAGTAGCTTTTCCTACTGCTGATATGTTAAAAGATTGTGAAACCTATCAATATCTTGGTTCAGAAAATGATGATTTATTTTCCACTCTCTGGAATGAAGTAAAATCAAATTAACGTATATCGAATGCTAAGATAGAAACATACAAAAAAAGAATTCCTAAAGCAAAATGTTTAGGAATTCTTTTTTTATTCATGAATAAATTCTTCTATATTCTCCTGCCTTATGTCAATATGCTTTTGTGTTTTGTTATCATATAGTTCGACATACATTGGCTTTCACACTTTCGCATTTAACTTTACGATTATCCAATCGTATTGGTTAATTTACCAATTCCTTCGATCTCACAAGTAACGACATCGCCTTTTTTAAGAAAACGCGGCGGTACAAACCCCATTCCCACTCCTGCAGGTGTTCCCATAGAAATAATCGTTCCAGCTTTTAACGTCATACCCTTTGAAAGTTCACTCACAACATGAGCAATTCCAAATATAAGTAATTCTGTATTACTATCTTGTCTTAGTTCACCATTGACATAACTTTTAATATCTAGCTTTGGTGGATAATCAAATTCATCTTTTGTTACAATTACTGGTCCTAAAGGTGTAAAACCATCTAGACTTTTACCAAAATACCATTGCTTATGAGCCGTCTGCAAATTTCGTGCACTGACATCATTCATGATAGTATAGCCAAAGATATAGTCAAAAGCATCTTCTTTTTTTACATTCTTTGCATCTTTTCCAATAATGAAAGCAAGTTCTGCTTCATAATCAAGGCTATCTACCAATCCTTCGTACCCTGGAATTTCACCCCCATCTGCTACCGCTTCATTTACTCTTTTTGAAAAGTAAACAGCATGTGGACGTTCCCCTCCAAAGGCTTCTTGTTTATATCTAGCTGATTCTTCTGCATGTGCCATATAATTAATTCCTAAACAAATTATATCCTGTCTTGGCTGGGTAATGGGAGCTACTTTAATTATTTTGTCACTGGCAACAAATTGATCATGCTCCTTTTCTGCCTTACTTTTTAACAATTCTAATTCTGCGCTTGAGATGTTTTCAATCAGATCATTCATCGTTGGGTAATTGATATCAAATTGGCTAATAGGATATATTCTTTGCCCATCTTGACTTACTATTCCAATTATTTCATTTCCACTTTCTTTTAACTTATAGGTAATTAATTTCATTTTTTCCTCCCGAGATGCCTATTACTTACATGCCTATTTATCTTATTAGTATATCACTTAATTCTTAATCTCTCTAGTGAAACTTTTCTTTTGACCCAAACTATTCAATGGAATATACCGTGTTTTTATCAATTCCTTGTGCATACTCAAACGTAATCGTATCACCTTCATTAAATTTAATAATATTAATATAATCTACCACTGGAACATCAAAGATAGCATTCGATCCTGTTACCATAATATAGTAGTGTGTATTTCCATCTATAACCGCCTGTGCAATCTTTGTGATTTCTCCTGTTATCTTTTGTATCTCTTGACTTACTTCATTCGTAATCCCATTGGAACTTAGAAGTGAAATGTATTGTTTTTCACACTCCAATACGCTATCACCAATTGCCACAATTTGATATCTTTTTATATTTACCATCGCATACTTTTTCACAAGTCCCGCTTCATCTTTCAAAGCAATAAAATACGTAGGTTCACTTCCAATATTTAATAATAACGGAAAAGTGGCTTTGTATCCTAAATGTTGCACCTGCCCCTCTGCAGACGACATAGCCGAATACTCCTCTGCTCCCTCAATGCTATAAAAACGTGTTTCTCTTGTTCTTTGGTTCATTAATACAAAACCAACATTGGATTCATCTCCACTGACTGAAGTGACTCCAGTGTATACCCATACATCATCTTCCATTGCCAGATAGTTATATCCATCTGATGTCTTTAAACAATCTCTTTGGCTAAGCAAGGTATTCAAGTACCCATGCTTTAATGTACCATGATAGTCATATTGTTGAATCAAAAGTTCAGCAGAAAACACTCTATCTATCCATGTTGGAACTTCCGTAATATCATAATCTATCGTTTCACCTGTTACAGCATTACAAAGAACCACTCTTCCTATGGTTTCTCCTCCAAATAATCCAATGGTATATTTTTTTACCGGACAAACCCAATATGGAACTCCCGAATCGTCAATTTCAAAGTTAAAGCTATCAAATATATAAGTCGGATAAGAAAAACGCATGTGGCGATAAATATAACGATTAAAATACTCGCTTTCCGAATACCTGATTCCTTGATTTAATTTCACAAGTTCAACATTTTGATCCGTCATATTAATTTTTATATAAGCTGGAATTCCTTCCTTATGATTCGTTAACCATTTTATTGGACTTGCATATTCTAATGGTGTCACTCGTGTTGGTGCACCTTGATAATTAATCTGCGTATATAAACTGCTTACTTCAAATTGTGATACCATATTGACCATACTACCCATTTTTCGATTACCAAGAAGTTCTGCGGAATCCTTATCAAGAATTGGTATTTGATGAAAGGATACCTCTTTGATATCTGTTTGAAATTCCCTGTCATTTACATTTAATAATTGTTGATATTTGGCTGCATTTACAATTGGAGAAGATAAAATACTTCCAATAATAAAAACAAGTATAAAAATTCCAGTAACAACAAAACCCACTTTTACAATCGGAGTATTTTTCATATCCTTTTGCGATTTGGCAAAAGCAAAGGTCAGCAATACAAAAAATAATACAACACCACCAATTATAAATATCCAAAATCCTCTTGAATGAATGTTAATAGCAGGAATTGTAATATAGTAATAAAGAAATCCTATCAAAACTGCTAACAGTAAAATACCAATTTTTCTTAATGCTTTTTTCATAATTACTCCTTTTAATGTTATTTCAAATCATTATACACTCTTATTCTATAGTAATTTTTAACATTACACAATCTCTATTTATTATCTTTCCTAAAAACCAAAAAGAACATACTTTAAATGAAGTTATGGTATCATTGCATTATATTATCATATAATATTATAACTCAATTAATAAGGATTAATATGACAATACACATAGTAACATCTGGGGAGACCCTTGAGTCCATAGCAAATGATTATGGAATTTCTATAGAAAAACTCATGTATGATAATGGAATTACTAGCCCGACTAACCTAGTCGTTGGACAGTCTATTGTGATAGCATTGCCAGAAACTACTTATATCATTAAAGATGGGGATACATTAGAACAAATAGCCAAAAACAATGAATTATCCGTAATTGAATTATTAGCTAACAATCCCTATTTATTTGATGAAAAATATTTATATCCAGGGGATACTATTATCATCAAATATCCAAAAAAAGAGTCAATTACTACACATGGTAATACAGTCCCTACTATTAATAAAACTACTCTAATGAAAACTTTACCCTATTTAACTTATTTATCGATTCTAAATTATACTGCGACCAAAGAGGGGTTCATCAAACAGTATTATGACGAAACAGAGATCGTTAATATGGCAAAATCCTATGGAGTTGCTCCACTCATGTTATTAACTACCTTAACCCTCCAAGGTGAAGCAAATATTACGACCGATTTTCATTTATTACTAAACAAGGAATTTCAAAAGGTACAAATAGAAAACATATTAAGAATTTTAAAAGAAAAAGGGTATTGGGGATTAAACATTTCCATACAATATATTAGTCTTTCCAATCTATCGTTATATGAAGAATATTTTACAAATGTAGTAAACCGTTTAAACACAGAAGGCTATCAGGTATTTGTTACAATTAACCCTAATATAAAATTTACGAATAATAAAGTAGAGTTTGAAAAAATAGATTACTCGACAATCAACGAATTAGCACATAATATTATATTTACAAGTTATGAATGGGCATTTAACGCAAACCCACCTTCCCCGATTACTTCTGTTTATCAAACCAAAGTGTTTTTGGACTTTATTCTTAGTTTCATTCCACCAGATAAGGTAATTATTGGAATTGCAACATTAGGTTATGATTGGGAACTTCCATATGTATCAGGTATTTCTGATGTAAACGTCATTTCATATAATAATGTCAATAATTTAGCGAAAGCTTATAACATCAACATACAATTTGATGAACTATCGCAAACTCCCTACTTCACTTATAAAAAAAATCAGTATGAAGATCATGCGATTTGGTTTATTAACGCTAAAACAATTCAAGGAATATTAAATCTGGTTTCTGAGTACCATCTAAATGGCATTAGTGTCTGGAATATCACTGTTTATAATCCTCAATTGTGGCTTATAATTAATTCTCAATATATCATTGAAAAAGTTACTTTATAATGAACAAATCTTCTGAATGCATACCGTACAAAGAAAGGCAGCCCCACGCTGCCCTTTCTTTTCTTTCGTTATAATATATCAATATATTCACCTGCTAATGCCTTATTCATACTACGTACTGCACAAAACTTTCCACACATAGAACAAGTATCTTCATGCTCAGGCTTTCGATCTTCTCGTATTGCTTTTGCTGTGGCTGGATCAATGGCACAAGCCCATTGTGCTTCCCAATCGAGTTCTCTTCTTGCATCTGCCATTTTATCATCAATCTCTCTTGCCCCTCTCACGCCCTTTGCAATATCTGCCGCATGCGCCGCTATTTTAGATGCAATGATTCCTTGCTTTACGTCTTCAAGATTTGGCAAGGCAAGATGCTCTGCTGGTGTGACATAGCATAAAAATGCAGCTCCTGCTGATGCTGCAATTGCTCCTCCTATGGCAGAAGTAATATGATCATAGCCTGGTGCAATATCCGTAACTAACGGCCCTAATACATAAAATGGTGCTCCCATGCAAATCGTTTGTTGAATCTTCATATTTGCTTCGATTTGATCAATTGGCATATGTCCAGGACCTTCCACCATAACCTGTACATCCTTCTCCCACGCTCGTTTCGTTAATTCCCCTAATCTTACCAACTCCTCAATCTGGCATACGTCAGAGGCATCCGCAAGGCATCCTGGGCGACAAGCATCTCCAAGTGATATCGTTACATCATATTCTCTACAAATGTCAAGAATATCATCATAGTACTCATAAAACGGATTCTCTTTTCCCGTCATACTCATCCATGCAAAAACAAGAGAACCTCCTCTTGATACAATATTCATCTTTCTCTTATGCTTTTTAATCTGTTCTATTGTTTTTCTGGTTATACCGCAATGTAATGTTACAAAATCTACTCCATCTTCTGCATGAAGACGAATGACATCAATAAAATCCTTAGCTGTTAAATGTGCTAAATCTTTTTGAAAATGGATAACTGAATCATAAATTGGAACCGTACCTATCATAGCGGGACACTCTTTTGTCAATTTTCGTCGAAACGGAATGGTATCTCCATGAGAAGATAAATCCATTATGGAGTGTGCACCAAGCTCTACTGCAGACATTACTTTTTTCATTTCTACATCCATGTCCTTACAATCACGTGATACACCTAGATTGACATTGATCTTGGTACGAAGCATGCTACCAACACCTTCTGGATCAATGCAGGTATGATTCTTATTGGCACAAATAACCACTTTTCCCTCTGCCACCAAAGGTAGTAGTTCCTCTGTTGCCATTCTCTCCTTTTCTGCTACCTTTTGTAGCTCATTGGTAATGATTCCTTTTCTTGCTGCTTCCATCTGTGTTGCATAATTTCTCATTTGATTATCCTCCTATTGACAGGTCTACCCTTCTAATGATTTGCCAACTTAAGAGAAATGCAATGATACATTTATGTTTATTATGGACTGCTACCTTTAAGGAACGTTCTATGAACATTCCAATTATATAAAAAAAAAGAGTCCATAACACCCACATAGTGTATGAACTCAAAAAATTTCATTTCTTCCCTACGTTGGCATTATCCAAATCAGGTTATAGGTCGAAGTTCGATTACTTCCTCTCAGCCTGCTTACAAGCTCCCTGTCTTATTATACTGTATCATAAAAATATAGGTTCGTAAACCCTTGCTTCTTTTATCCTATCAAACTATAAACATTTTCTCCTAATCACGTCCAAATTCTGAAAGTTCCAGCCCTTTATTACGATCAAGCGTCATTCCAATGCTCCAACTATTTACGAAAAGTAAAAGTGGATTTCCCTTTAAGTCTTTTATTTTCTTCATATCCGAAGTACCTACGATTTTATCCAAATCCACTTCTTTATTCGCAATCCAGCGAATATGCTCATAAGGAAGATTTTCCATGCGAATCTCTACATTGTATTCATTTTCCAATCTGTATTTTAGTACATCAAACTGAAGAACACCTACAACACCTACTATGATTTCTTCCATACCAGTATTGTATTCTTGAAAAATTTGAATGGCTCCTTCTTGCGCTATCTGACTGATCCCTTTGACAAATTGTTTTCGCTTCATGGTATCCATCTGCCGTACTCTTGCAAAGTGCTCAGGCGCAAATGTAGGTATCCCTTCAAATTCAAATTTATCCGAACCAGCACATAACGTATCTCCAATGGAAAAAATACCTGGATCAAATACACCTATGATATCCCCTGCATAAGCTTCTTCTACCATCTTTCTTTCTTGTGCCATTAATTGTTGTGGTTGAGACAAACGAAGCTTTTTATTGCCTCCTTGAATATGAGTCACTTCCATTCCCGCTTCAAATTTTCCTGAGCAAATTCTCATAAAAGCAATTCTATCTCTATGCGCTTTATTCATATTTGCTTGAATTTTAAATACAAAAGCTGAAAAGTCAGAGCCAAATGGATTGATAGGACCAATATTTGAATTTCTAGGAAGTGGAGAAGACGTCATTTGAAGGAAATATTTTAAAAATATCTCCACCCCAAAATTGGTCAAAGCTGATCCGAAAAATACTGGTGACAATTTCCCTGTACTTACTAGCTCCATATCAAATTCAGCGCTCGCACCATCTAACAGTTCAACTTCATCTTGAACGGTTGCAGCAAAAGACTCACCAATGATGTCTGCAAGATTGCTATCATCGATTGATATTTCCTTTGTTTCTCCTTCTTTTGTCCCTCTTTGCGTATCAGAAAATGTTGTTACCATTTGAGTATTTCTATCATACACTCCTTTAAAATCCTTACCTGAACCAATTGGCCAATTAATAGGACAGGTTGCGATTCCAAGCTCTTTTTCAATTTCATCCAAAAGCTCAAAGGTATCTCTTGCCTCACGATCCATTTTATTAATAAAGGTAAAGATTGGGATATTTCTCATAACACATACTTTAAACAGCTTTCTCGTTTGAGCCTCTACACCTTTTGAGGCATCAATAACCATTACCGCTGAATCCGCTGCCATTAAGGTACGATACGTATCCTCTGAAAAGTCCTGATGTCCAGGTGTATCCAAAATATTGATGCAATAATTATCATAATTAAATTGTAAGACGGAGGATGTAACAGATATTCCTCTTTCTTTCTCAATTTCCATCCAGTCTGAAACAGCATGTCTTGCTGTAGCTTTTCCTTTAACCGAACCAGCCAAGTTAATTGCTCCACCATATAATAAAAATTTCTCCGTTAAGGTTGTTTTACCTGCATCTGGATGCGAAATAATCGCAAACGTTCGTCTCTTTTCAATTTCATTTTTTAAATCAGCCAATGTAAATCCTCCTAAGTCTATTCAAAAAGGCATACGCCCATCTTTATATTTCCATAACTTATTAAGTTTATACTAATACAATATCCATTGTCAAGAGGTGATATATTACCTAAAACAAGGCGTAACAAGCGCCCATTCATCACGCGCAGCAAACTCTATCAATGTAAAAATAAAAGCCATTGCTTTCTCTTAATTTTATAAAAACTTTTTCTATTTATAATAACTTTTTTGAAAAATAATAAATTATCATTGACATTGCATGAATTATTTGATATTATAGATACATATTTGAGATGTTTATTTTGATTCACATATTTTTGTAAGTCATTATTCTATATCATGATTTACAAAAGTATGTGATTTTTTATTTTCACCGAAAATATAATAAAATATTAGGAGGTATCTTTCATGAATAAAGGTACAGTAAAATGGTTTAACTCAACAAAAGGATTTGGATTTATCACAAATGCAGCAGATGGCGAAGATATATTCGTACATTTCTCTGGAATCGTTACAGATGGTTTTAAAACATTACAAGATGGTCAGGACGTGACTTTTGATATCACAAAAGGCAACAGAGGCGATCAAGCTGTTAACGTACAAATAGCTTAATAAGTCCCCAAAAAAGCTGTAACAATTGAATTGTTACAGCTTTTTTGTATGTAGGAAAGTTTTTAACTTCCCTATTATACCTTAAACTTATGCAAAGCAGACTCTCCTTTAATATCAGACCAAATCCCAAAGTAATCTGTGATTGTCTTTGCAATATCCGAAAAGCTCTCCCTTGTTCCAAGATTATTATTTTCCTTCACCTGTTTACCATAAATAATCCAAGGAGTATATTCTCTGGAATGATCGGTTGATGGAGTAAGTGGATCACAGCCATGGTCAGCTGTTATCATTAATATATCTTCTTCTCTTAACTTATCTAAAATAGCTGGAAGTCGATTATCAAAATGAGTCAGTGCCTTTGCATAGCCATCCACATCATTACGATGTCCATAGAGCATATCAAAATCAACCAGATTGATAAAACAAAGTCCTTCAAAATCCTTGTCTAAATATTCTAAAGTACGCTCGATACCTTCTTCATTATTCTTTGTATAAACATATTCTGTAATTCCTTGCCCTGCAAATATGTCATTGATTTTTCCAACCGCAATTACATCAAAATTATGATCTTTTAGATTATTTAACATCGTATCTGTTGGTGGTAATATCGAAAAATCATGACGTCTTGAAGTTCTTTTAAAATCTGGATATTCACCTTCAAAGGGTCTTGCGATTACCCTTCCAACTCCATGTTCGCCAACCAAGATTTCTCTTGCTATTTTACAGTATTCATATAAAGTTTCAATAGGAACTACCGCTTCATGAGCAGCAATCTGGAATACACTATCCGCTGATGTATAGACGATTAAATCTCCCGTTTCTACATGTTGTTTTCCATAATCTCTTATCACATCTGTACCTGAATATGGTTTGTTACAGATGATACCTCTGCCAGTTGCTTCTTGAAATTTATCTAGAATCTCTTTTGGAAAGCCTTGTGGATAGGTTGGAAGCGGCCTTTCCGATTGAATTCCAGCAATCTCCCAATGGCCTATCGTTGTATCTTTTCCCTTTGAAACTTCTGTCATTCTTGCGTAGGTCGCCTTTGGCTCGCCTACTCCTTCTCTACAATCAACACCATCTATGTTAAATAACCCTAGTCTTTGCATATTTGGCATAGAAAAAAATTCACTTGTTGATGCCGCCTTGATTGTATTACTTCCTTCATCTTGAAAGTCTATCGCATCTGGCATTTCACCGATTCCAAAACTATCTAATACAATTAAAAATACTCTTTTCATACAATAACACTTCCTTTCTAATGATTTTAAGAACTTTTTTATAACAAAGTATGAACTTCGCTCACAATAAATATTTACTCATATCATTAGTATAGCTTATTTTAGTCAATTAGTATAGCTTAGGAATAAAAATTTATATTTTTTTCGCTCTTACAAAACCTATGATTGCAAAGAATAACATCATTGCAACATTGATACTTAAAAAGGCAATCGCGCCAGAAAGTCCAACTGCTCCATCCGCAATAATCCCCACTATCTGCGGTGTAATAATCCCTCCTAGTGCCGCCATTGCAAGTAACATAGACATTCCACCTGTTGAACCTTTGATCATTTCTCCTGCATTTGCAATACCAGTTGGATAAATTCCCGCAAAGAAGAAACCAAGTCCAACAACCGCTATGCTAATTATTGTTAAATCCTTTGTTGCAATCAGCATAATAAAAAATAATACGGTAAAACTACAATTTACTAACATGATTTTATACTTCGATAATTTCTTAGAAAGATAACCAGTTGTTAGTCTTCCCAACATAATAACAATCCATGTAACGGAAACTAAATTGGTTGCATAATTGTCACTCATAATTCCGATTTCTTTAAAATAAGTTACAAACCACCCGTTTACACAGTTTTCGACTCCTAAGTAGAAAAATAACAAAAGACCACAAAAATAAAAATCTGGATTTTTCAAAAAACGATTCTCTTTAATGCCCTCTTTCTTTTCCTTCTTAATTATATTCTCATCCAAAGGAATGGTACAATACCCTATAACGGATATGGTTGATAATATGATTACTGTATAGATAATATATCTCCAGTTAAATCCTCCACTAACAAAAACTGAGGTTAAAAATGGTGCTAAAAATGCACCCATAGCAAATACCATGTGTAACAAATTCAAAGCAAATGGCGTACCATCATAATCATTGACTACCATATTGTTAATAATACTAACGGATCCTCTTCCGATTCCAAGCAAAATACAAGCAAGATACAAAATCGGAACAGGTGCTACTAAAGCAATAATAAATAAATCAATTGGTATCAATGCAGATAAAAGGATTGTTGTTTTCTTTCTTCCAATCTTTCCTGCAATATAAGGGTTAACAAAGCTTGCCAGTAGATTACCAATTGCAAAAGCAGATAAAAGTCCTCCTGCTACACTGTAGTTTAGATTTGCTTCCTTGATCAAATATGTTAATATTGAACCCAATACTAAAGCCATCATTCCGTTGGAAAAGAACGCGTAATAGCAAGGAACAAATAGTTTCATTTTTTTACTCATTTTATTTTCTCTCCTTCTTTATGCAAAAAGTGTCGCGCATATTTTGCACAACACTTTACATTATACTACATATTATCAAAAATAGAAATAGCTACTACTTTTTTATACCCAAGATGCTAAATAAAAGACATGTAGATTCATTTCATACTACCATTCATTATCTGTAATTTATTTTCTTTTATCATAAAAGTGGCTTTACATAAAGATAATGAATCGTTTGTATCCATTTCATAAAACTTTTTCACCTTTTGTATATCCAATCCAAGCGTATTATTGGGATAATTAATTGACAAACTTATTTTACCAGCCAATCCCTCAATATATCCGTTTGTTTTTACACTTAAATCACTTAATTTTACTTCTCCTCCTGTTGCTTTATTTAAAAAAGTTTCAATATCAACCATCATTTGTAGGACTTCTTTCTCCTCAATTGTCAATTGATTTGTATCCTCACTAGCACATATATAATTTTCCCATAGAATCTTAGTAAAATTTTTTTCAATTATTTCACTAATTCTATTTAAATCTTCCCTATTTGTATTTCCTGATACCATTACTTTACCATCTTGCCCTACTTGAACCAATATTTCATTTGAAACTTCAATACCCTCATTCTCAAGTATTTCAAAAAACTGTTTTGATATAGTTGTATTTAGATTTTTAATCGCCCTTGCCTGATCGTATTCTGATGCATTCGCATAAATTTGAATTAGTTTAGATTCTAAATCGGTTAGTTCTTCTTCATTAATGAATTTATCTAAAAGCTTTTTCAGATTATTCTCATTAATACTTTCACCTTCTTTGCACACTTGCTGCATCTGACTCTCGTGTAATTCATTTAACTTTTCTTCATATATTTTCTGATATTTTTCTTCAATCGCTATTAAAGCTTCTTTTTCTTGTGTATAATCCTTACCATAATGTAGTTTTTTCCTAAATTCACTTAAATATTTTTGTTTTTCTTGATTTTGCAAATATGCCCCATTACTTTGGCTGGCAGGTTTTGTAGAAAATGATATGTGATAATCTTCGTTCACATTTACGTTATCTTGTGATACTACTTTTACATAAAATTCCGTCGAGTTATTCCAATTTGGTACTATTATACGTTTTCCGCCATTTTCATTTTCAGTGCCTATTCCAACTTGATTTCCGTTTTCATCATATAAAATTATTTCATAATTACAATCTTTAGGAATATTATCTAACGTTATAATAATATCCTTATTATACTGTTCAATCATATTCAAATTTCGATATGAAGCAACGCTAAATTTAAAATAATCAACATCATTTATATCTGATAAATTACCTTTTAGATATCCTCCTTCATATTCAATCAATGAAGATAAATCCAATTTTCTTCCAATGAAATCTGTTCCTATGTATTGATTGCTTTTTCCAAAAAAATCATTTATAATTTTTTGATTTTCTTCAATTATTCTATTTGTATTCACCTGATTTTTAAATTCATAACCAATTAATTGAGCCGGTATACTTTCTACTTTCATTCATTTTCTCCCTAATATACTAATCTTTATGAACTGTTACATTTAATATATCGAAAATTATTCGTATTTTTAAATAGACAATACATAAATTGACCATTTGAGGCATAAAACGACTATTAATCCAAAAAAGATGATTTTATGTGGTGAAATGTAATCCGACTTTCCCGTTTTGTAAACGAGTTTCACATTTTGTAATCAACCTTCAAAATTTGTAATCGAAATTCCACAATTGTTATGACTTTCCCGTTTTTCTGTTGCTTTTCATGGTATAATCTCTGGTAACAGGATAATTTTGGCGCACAAAAACCGGACGTCACTTTTGGCTTACAAATTTTGTACTCCGAAATTCACGTCTGCTGGTATCTGTTTTTTTCGTTCCAGCCAGTGGTTTCTTCTTCCGATTATCTTGCTACTTTTTTAA
>POVV01000083.1_pt1 | contig 87443 bp, 63 predicted proteins | sample 1560271 | NCBI WGS metagenome assembly POVV01 (sample SAMN08337232, study PRJNA429181) | Bioreactor metagenome, whole genome shotgun sequencing project. | biome: cows' rumen and soil; feature: anaerobic; isolation source: anaerobic chemostat enrichment culture, galacturonate as sole carbon... | reverse complement strand
CTTGGGTATTGTACATGGCAAATGAAGCCCGAACAGTACCTTCAATGCCCAATCGCTGCATCAAGGGTTGTGCACAGTGATGTCCGGTACGGACGGCAATGCCCAATCTGTCGAGCAAGGTGCCCATATCGAAATGATGTATATTGCCTACGAGGAAGGATATCACGCTGCTTTTATTTGCGGCTTCGCCAAAGATGCGGATATCGGGAATCTCCCGGAGGCGTTCCATAGCATAAGCCGTTAGCATGTGTTCATGGGCTGCAATGTGTTCGATTCCGACGCCATTCACGTAGTCGAGTGCTTTGGCCAGTGCGGTGGTACCGATGTAATCGGGTGTTCCGGCTTCGAACTTAAAAGGCAACTCGTTGAAGGTTGTTTTTTCGAACGAAACATGCTGTATCATCTCTCCTCCACCTTGATAGGGAGGAAGGCGGTCGAGCCACTCTTCCTTGCCATAAAGCACACCGATGCCCGTAGGGCCGTAAATCTTATGTCCCGAGAAAGCAAAGAAGTCTGCATCCAAATCCTGAACATCGACTTTCATATGAGGTACCGACTGTGCGCCATCGAGCAATACGGGCACACCGTGTGCATGGGCGGTAGCAATCATCTCTTTGGCCGGGTTAACAGTACCCAGCACGTTAGATACCTGTACGATGCTCACGATTTTTGTTCGTTCGGAGAAGAGTTTCTCGTATTCGTCGAGCAACAGCTCTCCCCGGTCGTTCATGGGGATTACTTTGATGGCAATGCCTTTGCGGGCAGCCAGGAGCTGCCAGGGCACGATGTTGCTGTGGTGCTCCATGACCGAGATAATCACCTCGTCGCCCTCTTCCATAAACTCTTGTCCGAAGCTTGATACAAGCAGGTTGATGGCTTCGGTAGTGCCGCGGGTGAAGATAATCTCATTGGTACTACCGGCATTGATAAACTCGCGTACGGTGCGGCGGGAGCTTTCATGCAACTCGGTTGCTTGCTGCGACAGGTAGTGTACGCCACGATGCACATTGGCATTGACCGAGTAATACTCATCGACTATCGAGTCGACTACCAGTCTGGGCTTCTGTGTCGTAGCACCGTTATCGAAATAGACCAAAGGCTTCCCATACACCTCACGGGAGAGGATGGGAAAGTCTTCGCGAATCTGTTGAATATTCATAATGGTACGTTTTATTTGCAAATGGCACAACCTTGGCACTTATTCAGCTCTCCACGGAAACGCTTCTCGACCAATAGGTGGAGGCGATCCTTGAGTGCATCCAAACGAATGGTGTCGATCACTTCATTAACGAAAGCAAACATCAGCATCAAGCGGGCCTCTTTCTGAGAGATGCCGCGCGAACGCATATAGAAAAGTGCTTTCTCGTCGAGTTGACCTACCGTAGCACCGTGCGAACATTTTACGTCGTCGGCATAAATCTCCAGTTGAGGCTGGGTGTACATACGTGCTTCGCGGGTAGCACACAGGTTGCGGTTGGTTTGTTGTGAGGTGGTTTTCTGTGCACCCGGCCGAACAAGTACCGAACCGGCAAAAGCACCTACTGCCTGATCGTCGAGCACGTATTTAAACAGTTCGTTGCTGTTACAGTTGGCAACAGTATGATCGATAGTTGTATGGTTGTCTACATGCTGGTTTTTATCTTCGATGGCCATGCCGCAGAGATTAATCTCTGCACCTTCGCCGGAGAGAGTCACCTGGGTGGTATTGCGGGTAGTGCCGTTGTGCAGCGTCATACCGTTGAGCAATACGTTGCTGTTGGCCTCTTGCTTTACATATAGGTTGCTGAAACGGGTAGTGCTGGTATGTGTCTCTTCGAGCTCATAGAGATCGAAGGTGGTGTTGGCTCCGGCAAAAACTTCAATAACCTGAGTCGATAAGAAGTTTACATTGTCCATGGCGTGATCGCAAACCAAAAGGCGGGCTTGTGCTCCTTCTTCAAGAATAATGAGTACACGGCGATTCATCATAAAGTCCACATCGGCACGTAGCACGTTGACCAACTGGATGGGTTTCTCTATCACCACATTCTTGGGTACGTACATCAACACACCATCTTGTGCAAAGGTGGTGTTGAAGGCTGTCAGCCCGTCTTTTCCCGTATCTGCCAACTGTCCGTAATACTTCTTCACTAGTTCGGGATGCTGTATGGACATCTCTTTCAAACTACCGAAGAGTACACCCTCGGGTAGGTGAGTGGTAGGTTGTGTTTGTGTATAGAATACATCGTTCACAACAAAGAAGAGCGAAGTGCTCATGTTGGGCACATCACATTTAAACACCTCGTAGGGGTTGGCAGGAATAGCCAGTCTGTTCAGGTTCAATCCGTAATCGGGCTCGAAGTACTTGCTTACGTCGGTGTACTTATACTTCTCCAGTTTGCGGGTAGGAAATCCCTGTGCCTGAAAGTCTGCAAAAGCTTTCGCTCTCGGAGCATTCAAGGCCTCCGCACTGTGTCGGCAAATCATTGCCTCCGTCTGGGAGAAGAGATCTATGTATTGTTGTTCTATACTCATAACTATTCTCCTAATTCTTTCTTGATCCAATCGTATCCCTTCTCTTCCAGTTCGAGTGCTAACTCAGGACCGGCAGTTTTAACGATACGGCCTTTGTAAAGTACGTGTACGATATCCGGTTTGATATAGTCGAGCAAGCGTTGGTAGTGCGTGATAACGATCGTACTCGTTTCGGGAGTCTTCAGTTTGTTTACTCCTTCGGCTACAATGCGCAGGGCGTCGATATCCAATCCCGAATCAGTTTCGTCGAGGATGCTCAGGCGCGGTTCGAGCATGGCCATCTGGAATATCTCGTTGCGTTTCTTCTCACCACCCGAGAAACCTTCGTTGACCGAGCGGTTGGCCAGTTTGTTGTCGAGCTCGACAACTGCACGCTTCTCGCGCATCAGTTTCAAGAACTCGCTGGCAGTGAGTGCAGGCAGGCCTTTGTACTTGCGTTGCTCGTTTACTGCCGCACGCATGAAGTTGACCATGCTCACACCGGGAATCTCCACCGGGTATTGAAAACTCAGGAAGATGCCTTCGTGGCTGCGATCCTCGGGCGACAGCTCCAACAGGTCTTTGCCGTAGAACTGAACGCTGCCTTTGGTTACCTCGAAAGCAGGATTGCCTACCAATACAGAAGAGAGTGTACTCTTGCCCGATCCGTTAGGCCCCATGATGGCGTGTACCTCGCCCGGTTTTACAGTAAGGTTGATACCTTTCAATATTTCTTTGCCGTTGATGTTGGCATGTAAGTCTTTTATTTCTAACATAATTCTTAATTTAAAATTCTTGATTACCCTACGCTTCCTTCCAAAGAGATAGCCAGCAGCTTCTGCGCTTCGACTGCAAACTCCATGGGGAGTTTATTGAGTACCTCTTTGGCATATCCATTGACAATGAGCCCGATGGCATCTTCGGTAGGAATGCCTCGTTGGTTGCAATAGAATATTTGGTCTTCACTGATTTTAGAGGTGGTGGCTTCGTGTTCTACTACGGCCGTCTCGTTATGTATGTCCATGTACGGGAAGGTGTGTGCACCACATTTGCTACCCAGCAGCAACGAGTCGCACTGGCTGTAGTTGCGGGCATTGTCGGCCTTCTCGGTCACCTTTACCAAACCACGGTACGAGTTTTCGCTCACTCCTGCCGAGATACCTTTGCTCACGATGGTGCTGCGTGTATTCTTTCCCAGATGAATCATCTTGGTGCCGGTATCGGCTTGCTGATGATGATTGGTTACGGCTACCGAATAGAATTCGGCACTGGAACCGTCGCCCGAGAGAATGCACGAAGGATATTTCCATGTGATGGCCGAGCCTGTCTCTACCTGTGTCCACGAAAGTTTACTGTCTACGCCTTTGCAGTTACCGCGTTTGGTTACAAAGTTGTATACACCTCCCCGTCCTTCGGAATCGCCCGGATACCAGTTTTGTACGGTCGAGTATTTCACTTCGGCACGGTCGTGTACGATGATCTCGACAATCGCTGCATGGAGTTGGTTCTCATCGCGCATGGGTGCTGTGCAACCTTCGAGGTACGATACATACGAATCCTCGTCGGCAATAATCAGCGTACGTTCAAACTGTCCCGTGTTAACGGCATTAATACGGAAGTAGGTCGACAGCTCCATCGGGCAACGGGTGCCTTTGGGGATGTAAACAAACGATCCGTCGGAGAATACAGCCGAGTTGAGGGCAGCAAAGAAGTTATCGCGATAGCCCACTACCGAGGCCATATACTTCTTTACCAGATCGGGATGTTCGCGCACCGCTTCGCTGAAGGAACAGAAGATGATACCCTTCTCCATCAACGTCTCTTTGAAGGTGGTTTTGACCGATACCGAGTCCATCACCGCATCAACGGCCATGCCGCTCAGCATCATCTGCTCTTCGAGCGAGATGCCCAGTTTATTAAATGTTTTTATAAGTTCAGGATCTACCTCGTCGAGACTCTTCGGACCCTCTTTTTTCTTTGTCGGGTCGGCATAGTACGAAATAGACTGATAATCAATCTCAGGAATACGGAGATGTGGCCATGTAGGCATCTCCAGCGTAAGCCAATGGCGGTACGCTTTCAGTCGGAACTCCAGCAACCATTCCGGTTCTTCTTTCTTTGCCGAGATGAGGCGCACCACATCTTCGCTCAATCCGATCGGAATGATATCGGTCTGCACATCGGTGGTGAAGCCATATTTGTACTTCTCCTGTGTGAGTTCCTTTACGTATTTATTGGGTTCTTCTTGTTGCATTATTTATTGAGTATATATTGTTGTGTAATTTCTTTTGCAGTCGGAAAAAAGATTCCCGCGAACGTCTCTACTGGATAATATAACAAGGATTCGCTCTTCTTTGTTTGATGGATGAGTTTGTTATCCGAATCGATAAATTCAATAACACAGATAACCAGACTAACGAGGAGCAGGTATTTCAATGCGCCCAGCCCGCAACCCAACCATCGGTTGAGCCATCCCAAGGAGATCGCTTCGACAGCTTTTGTTAACACCGATGCTACGATGGTGAATAGTAGCGGTACGGCGATCCATATTACCACGAAAGCCAATATTTGGGCCACGGTCATCGACTCCGTTATCGAAGGGCAGAGCTTTTCGGCCAGTGGCGTATACAATGCTTTGGCTGCCAATAGTCCGGCAATCAGTCCGAGAATGGAGGCTAACTGTCGGATAAAACCTTTCATGAAGCCCATCACTACGCCTGTACCGACAGCGATGAGAATAATGATATCAATCATTGGCATAGGTTATTATAACTAAAAACGGAGACACGGAGTTATAATCACTCTGTGCCTCCGTCTTTAGTTCATTGATACAAATTATAATGTTTGTTTCACTTCGATCTCTTCGTAAGTTTCGATAAAGTCACCTACCTTGATGTCGTGATAGTTGGTCAGACTCACACCACACTCGTAGTTGGTAGCGACCTCTTTCACGTCGTCTTTGAAACGTTTCAGGGCGTTGATGCTGCCCGAGAAGATAACGATACCATCGCGGATAAGGCGTGCCTTGTCGCTGCGTTTCGCTTTTCCCTCTTTGACCATCGCACCGGCAACCGTACCCACTTTCGTGATGTTGAATACCTCGCGTACTTCGATCGTAGCCGTAACGACTTCCTTCACCTCCGGAGCCAACATACCTTCCATAGCGGCTTTCACCTCTTCGATGGCTGCATAGATCACAGAGTACATGCGGATGTCGACACCTTCTTGCTCGGCAAATCGGCGAGCCGAAGTTGACGGACGAACCTGGAAACCGATGATGATAGCGTCTGAAGCAGCAGCCAGCGTCACGTCCGATTCTGAAATCTGACCCACAGCTTTGTGAATCACGTTTACCTGAATCTGTTCGGTCGACAGCTTGATCAATGCATCACTCAAGGCTTCGATAGAACCGTCTACGTCACCCTTCACGATGATGTTCAATTCCTGGAAGTTACCCAGTGCGATACGACGACCTACCTCATCGAGTGTCAACAGTTTCTGCGTTCTCAGACCTTGCTCACGTTGCAACTGCTCACGCTTGTTAGCAATTTCGCGCGCTTCCTGCTCTGTCTCGATCACGTGGAAGGTATCACCTGCCTGTGGTGCACCGTTCAGACCCAGAATCAATACCGGTTCTGAAGGACCTGCCTCTTTGATACGTTGGTTACGTTCGTTGAACATTGCCTTTACACGTCCGAAGTTGGTTCCTGCCAATACGATGTCTCCCATCTTCAAGGTACCGTTCGATACCAGAATGGTTGCCACATAGCCACGACCCTTGTCGAGTGTAGATTCGATAACCGAACCGGTTGCACGACGATCGGGGTTGGCCTTGAGGTCAAGCATTTCTGCTTCGAGCAGTACTTTCTCCATCAGTTCCTTTACGCCCGTACCTTTCTTGGCCGAGATATCTTGCGACTGGTACTTACCACCCCACTCTTCGACGAGGTAGTTCATCTGTGCCAGTGTCTCTTTTATCTTTTCGGGATTTGCATGAGGCTTATCCACTTTATTGATTGCAAATACGATCGGAACACCTGCGGCTGCGGCGTGGTTGATGGCCTCTTTGGTTTGAGGCATCACGTCGTCGTCGGCAGCTACAATGATGATAGCGATGTCGGTTACCTTTGCACCACGGGCACGCATAGCGGTAAACGCCTCATGACCCGGAGTATCGAGGAAGGTGATGTCGCGACCATCTTCGAGCGTCACGTGATAAGCACCGATGTGCTGTGTGATACCACCTGCTTCGCCGGCAATAACGTTGGCTTTACGAATATAGTCAAGCAACGAAGTCTTACCGTGGTCAACGTGTCCCATCACTGTTACAATCGGAGCGCGTGGTCTCAAATCGTCTTCCGAATCCTCTTCTTCGACGATGGCCTGAGCTACCTCTGCACTTACGTATTCGGTTTTGTATCCGAACTCTTCGGCTACCAGATTAATGGTTTCCGCATCCAGACGTTGGTTGATAGATACCATCATACCAATGCTCATACAGGTTCCGATAACTTGGTTTACCGATACGTTCATCATGCTTGCCAACTCGTTGGCTGTTACGAACTCGGTCAACTTCAGTACGCGACTCTCTGCCATCTCTCTATCGTCCATTTCCTGCTGACGGTTGTAAACCGATTCGCGTTTCTCTTTACGATATTTCGAGGTTTTATTTTTGCCCTTGGTCGTTAAGCGAGCCAAGGTTTCTTTTACTTGCTTAGCTACATCTTCCTCGCTCACTTCGGCCTTTACAATTGGCTTCTTGAAGCGGTTGCTTGCGTTGCCACCTCCGCTATTATTGCCACCACCGGTATTGCGGTTGCGATTTTGTGAGCCACCTTGTCCGGGACCTCTGTTGGCACCACCTTGTCCGGGGTGTCCGCCATTGGCTGCTCTTTCGCTGTTGGGGCGGGGAGGAGCGAAGTTGGATGCTACGTTGTTAACATCGACCTTCTCCTTATTAATACGGATGCGTTTCTTCTTGGCTGCATCGGCGCTCTCTTTCGGTCCTGCCTTGGCGAGCTTGTTGTCGTCCTTGCGAATTTCTTTGATGATGGCCTCTTTCATCTGTTTCTTCTGATCCAGACGTACCTTCTCTTTTTCTTCGCGTTCTTTACGCTTTTCTTCTTTCGACTTCTTTTTCGGGCGGGTAGACTGGTTCAATGCAGCCAGGTCAATCTGTCCGATAACGTTGATTTTGGAGACAAACTCGGGTTGACGAATCTTGAAGACACCGTCTTCCTTATCCGACTCGGTCGCAGCCTCGGTAGCTTGTTCAACTACTACGGGTTTCTCTTCGACCTTCTTTTCTGGTTCTTTTTCTGGAGCAACTTCCACTTTCGGCTCTTCTTTCTTTACTGGGTTGATTATTTTTTCTTCCACCACCGGTTTGGCTTCCACAACCGCCGGTTGAGGTTCTTTAACCAGTTCCGGTTTCGGAGCCGGAGCGGGTGTTACTGTCTCTTTGGGAGTTTCTACCACAATGGGTTTCACTACTTCTTCTACCTTCTTCTCTTCTTTCACAATAGGAGCAGCCGGCTGTTGGGGTTTGGGCTCGCTTACCGGTGTGGCTTCAGGCCGACGGTTTACTTTGTCCAAATCTATTTTCCCGACAGGTTTAAACTTCGGACGCGCGTCTTCGGGAACTACTGTCTTGAAGATTTCGTCTGCTTTCGGCTTTTCGGCCTGTTTGTCGTAACCGTCGATAGCGACTGACTTGTTGCGATCCTTATTTTGGCGTTCTTGTATAAAACGCTCTGATTCAAGTCTAAGGTTCTTGTCAGTGCTAAACTCCTTTACGAGCATCGCATACTCTTCTTCTGTAATTTTAGTATTAGGGTTCGCCTCAATCGTGTGTCCCTTTTTTTGTAAGAACTCAACGACCGTTGAAATGCCTACATTTAAATCTCTTGTAACTTTGTTTAACCTTATCGTCATACTTTAATTTAATGAATGATGGAGTGAAAATACTTACGATTATACGTTTGACGATTAGACGATTGCTTTATCTTTTTATCTACAACTCACAATAAAGAAGGGTTTCCAATCGTAAATCGTAAATAGTCTAACCGTAAATGAAATCATTCATTGTCTTCAAACTCCGATTTCAAAATGTGCAATACCTCGTCCACCGTCTCTTCTTCCAGATCCGTTTTTTCAATCAACATTTCGCGAGGTGCGGCCAATACGGCTTTTGCTGTATCGATACCGATAGCTTTGATGGCGTCGATGACCCAACTGTCGATTTCGTCTTTGAATTCGTCCAGATAGATGTCTTCGTCCTGCGCCGCTTCATCCAGTTCACGGAACACGTCGATGGTGTACTCAGTTAACATACTGGCCAGTTTGATGTTCAAACCGCCTTTACCAATAGCCAGCGAAACCTCTTCGGGTTTAAGGAATACCTCTGCTTTGCGTTCTTCTTCGTTCAAACGGATCGAAGATACTTTGGCAGGGCTGAGGGCACGCTGAATAAACAAGGAGATATTCGATGTATAGTTAATTACATCAATGTTCTCGTTGCGAAGTTCACGAACGATACCGTGAATACGACTTCCCTTCATACCTACACAGGCACCTACGGGGTCGATACGGTCGTCGTAAGACTCCACCGCAATCTTGGCGCGTTCGCCGGGGATGCGGGCAATCTTCTTGATGGTGATAAGTCCATCGTTAATCTCGGGTACTTCCATCTCGAACAAGCGTTGCAGGAAGACGGGCGAGATACGTGACAGGATAATCTTCGGGTTGTTGTTCTTGTTGTCTACGCGCGCTACTACAGCACGTGCCGTTTCTCCTTTGCGATAGAAATCCGCCGGAATCTGTTCGGTTTTGGGTAGCAACAGTTCGTTTCCCTCATCGTCAATGAGCAGCATCTCTTTTTTCCAGATCTGATATACCTCTGCATTGATAATGGTACCTATCTTATCACTATATTTGTTGTAAAGACTGTCTTTTTCCAGTTCAAGAATTTTTGAAGCCAATGTCTGACGAAGGTTCAGGATAGCGCGACGGCCGAACTTGGCAAATATCACCTCGTCGGTTACCTCTTCGCCTACTTCGTAAGAAGCGTCGATCTTTTGAGCCTCTGTCAGCGAGATCTGCATGTTCGGATTGGTTAAATCCTCATCGGCTACTACTTCACGGTTACGCCATATCTCGAAGTCGCCCTTGTCGGGGTTCACGATTACGTCGTAATTTTCATCGGTGCCAAACATTTTCGTGATAACACTACGGAACGACTCTTCGAGTACGCTTACCATCGTTGTCCTATCGATATTTTTCAGTTCCTTAAATTCCGAAAATGTATCAATCAAGCTGATTGTTTCTTCTTTCTTGGCCATATTATTTAAAACTAATTAAGTATTTAGTATATTTGATATCTTCATAACGGAAGGTCTCGTCCTCCTCCATCAGCTTCGGACGTTTGGCTTCTTCTGTCTTTACTTTCTTTTGTATGCCGACCACGAACTTCTCTTCGTCGGCCTCTTTGAGCACTCCCGAGAGTTTACGCCCTGTTTTGGTGAGCACTTCCACATCGTTACCAATATGGTTGTAGTATTGCTGCACTACCTTGAAGGGTTGTCCGATACCTGCCGAACCTACTTCGAGTTCATAATCTTCTTCTTCGCGGTTTAGCTTCGATTCAATGTAGCGGCTCAGCTCCACACAATCTTCAATCCAAACGCCTTCTGCATGGTCTATTTCGACCACGATCTTGTCGTCGGGGCTTACGGTTACCTCTACCAGAAAGTAGTCTTTTCCTTCCAGCCACTCATCAACAAGCTGACAAACAATTCTCTTTTCTATCATTGATTCACTATTAAGAACAAAAAAAGGAGCTTAATCGCCCCTCCACCTTTCATCCGTCTCGGGTGCAAAGATACAAATAATCTGTTCGATAACAAAATATTAGAGAAAAAAAGAGCGTAAACGCCTGTTTTATTGGGAACTCAATCGTTATTTTATGCAAAAAGCAGCAGAAGATGCTTTCTCTTTGTCAAAAGAGGCACTGCTGCGCGGCTGATTATAGGAAAGACAACTGTGTTTCTTAGATATATTAACGGTTAATTGCAGGTAGTTTAACTGTTTTTAAAGAAGAGTTTAGGTAGTCGGCTTGCAAGCCGACGATCGTCGGCATGCAGTACGACAATGATCGCGTTGCAATCCGACAATGGTCGGTATGCAATGCGATCATCTATATTTCCTAAGAAATCTACTTAGCTTTTAGGATAGACTGCCTTTGCAAATAGGAAGTCTTGCATTAAAACCATCTAATTTTTTTGAATATAACAAAGGCCAACGATGATAGTACGATGGAGCATACTACAATCAGGGCAAAGGCATGGGGCATTGTTTCGAGATGTACGTCGACGTTCATTCCATAAAAACTGGCGATGAGGGTCGGCACCATGAGAATGATCGAAATGCTCGTCATGCGTTTCATGATCGTATTCACGTTGTTCGAAATGATGGAGGCAAAGGCGTCCATCGTTCCGGTGAGGATGTCGCTGTAGATGTTGACCGTATTGTAGGCTTGCCTTAGTTCGGTTATCACGTCTTCGACCAACTCTTTGTCCAGAAAATCGGTGTCTTGAAAGATGCTGGTCAGCTTCCCGATCATGATCTCATTGCCACGAATGGAGGTGTTGAAGTAGACAAGTGTTTTCTGCAACCGCATCAGCCGCAGCAAGTCTTCGTTGCGAATACTCCGTTCGAGTTCTTTCTCTGCCGCACTTACGTCGTTGTTAATCTGTTTCAGGTATTTTAGAAACCAGACGGCCGAGGAATAGATGATACGGAAGATGAGGTCGAGCTTGTTGCGAACGACCAATCCTTTGCGGCGTGTATAGCCGATGAAGTCGGGGATCAGCTCCGTTTGGTGGTAGCATACCGAAACGACCACCTCTTCGTTGGTGATGATGCCGATGGGCACGGTACTGAACGGAATACTGTTCTGATTATTTTGCACGGGGATGCGCAAGATAGTCAGCAACCACTTGCCTTCGGTTTCCGTTCGCGGACGTTCGTCCGTATCGGCGATGTCTGTTAAAAAAGATTCGGGTACGTTCAGTTCTTGAGTTAGAAATCTGAAATCGTCTGTGTCGGGGCATACCACGTTGACCCAGCAATTCGGAAGCCATTGTGGTTTTTCCACAAAGCCGGCTTCACAAGAAAGATATGTTCTCATCTTAATTGCCTCCTTTCGTTTGTTTAGTCCGAACAGAGGCACCTGGATGTAATGTCTCTGCTCGCTTTAATTAATACTGCTGCACGTTCGCGGGTTAGAATCGTCCATGATTGTTTTTTTATTTTTTAAAAGCGGGGGCAAAAGTAGGCAATTCATTTGATAATACGTGTGTTTGCTCCGTTGTTTTTTCTTATTGACTGAAATATTTCGCTAAGTAATCGGCAAATTGATTGCTGTCGATCGGGCGGTTGATTACTCTCCCGTCTTTGTCGATTATCCTGTAATGCGGAACGGCATTGAAGCGGAACAGCTCGCGTAAGTAATGGTAGTCGGACTCACTCACCAGGTAGGAGGCTTCGCCTTGGAGGTGCTTCGCCACATAGTTGTTGTAGCTGGTCGATGAGGACTCTCTTCGGCTGGTGATGTAGACGAATTGACATTCGGGATGGTTCTTGTATTGTTTGCGTAGAGCGGCGGTTGCTTCAATGCCTTTTCGGCACGGGCCGCAGGTCGTACTCCAGAAGCTGACGAGCAGCAGTTTGCCTTGGTGTGGTTGGATGATGCTTCGGAAGATATCGGTTGCCTTGCCGGCGGGCAGTTCGTAGCTCGATACGTTTTCTGCCGGATGAGCATTCTCAAATACGCGCTTTACCTCCGCTTGTAAGAAGGGTTGATTGATGCTTTTCATCTTGTTCCGATACAGGGCGAGGGCTGTTTCTCTGTCGTTCTCTGCTTGCAGTTCGCGGCACAGGCTGCGAGTCATAACGAGCTGCCGGACGATGGGTACGATAGCTGTTCGCTGTGTCTGGAACAATCGCTCTGTTCGCTTTTGACCGATTGGCAACAGGTATTCAAAACGATTGATAAAGGTGGAAAATTCGTCGTTGGCCAATAATGTTTCGTCATGAAGTGGCAGTTCGCGCAGGAAGCTATAATAGTCATCGCTCTCGCTCGTTTCCAGTATGCTGTTGGCGGTGTCTTTGAGTGTCTGCTGCTTGCTGATGACGATGAAATTGAGCAGTGCGTTGCTCCTGTTCAACTTCACCTTGTTTCGTAAGAAGTGAGCTGCCTTGTCGGTGTATTGATCGGTTGCGATAATAGAGTCGGCGCATTGACTCCACTGCCGGAACATGGGTTGTAGCTTCTCTTCCAGTTGTTCGGGAAGGTATGTCTCCCGGTCTTTCATCAGCTCGCCGTATCCATACTCAAATTGTTGCCGGTTGCGGTAAGAAACTTGGCAGAGTGAAGCCGACAAACCCATGTATTGAACACCGTCGGTGGGCAGTGCCAGTGTCCAAGCACGATGACTTCCCGGAAGGCCTTCGGGGATTGTTACGTAGAGGGTCAGCGTTTGTCCCGGTTCGATATAGAACGGAACTCGGTTGTAGCCCAAAGTCAGGTAGCCTTCGGTGGGGTGATTTAATAAGAATTTCCCCTCAAAGCATCCGTTGGGGTGTATCTGGATAACGGTAGGGCAGGCTTCGTCGGTGAAACTGTTCGAGAGATTGATGAGTCCGCTGCGAGCGCCGGAGGCTGCATCATATCCGTCGATATATCCTTGAATAAAAGCCGTATCGCGTCTTAGAAAAGGAGTCTTTGCCGACTCTTCCTTTTTCATGCGGAACGCTCTTTGTTTGCGTGTGAGCTTCAACTGTTGCTTGCTCCCGATCTGTTGTACGAAGCACTCATGCTCTGCTTGCGGGGTTAGTTGCCACTCTTGGCGGTTGCCTTTACCGTCTTTGAGTGCGAGCAAAAGATGTGTGTCTTGCTTGCGTATCTGCTCGTAAGTATATATCGTATTGTTTACAATCGCTACTGATTCGTAAAGTCCCAAAACCCATTCGTTGTTTTCGTCGGTGGTGAACCAATTGCCCCATGCCTCATCCGGCAAGGGTATCCTTTGGGATGTGTAATACCCGCTTGCATCTATCTCCGGAAGGCTTATCAGCGCCAATAAAAGTGATATGAGTATGGTTTTCATAATCTTTAATAGTTAGAGAGGGATAGTATTGGTTGGGTAAATGTAAATGAAAAAATCTTTTTTGTACCTTTGTACCCAATAAACAGTGTAACAATTAACTAATATTAAATAGTATGAGCAAGAAAGCCCTTTTGATGATTCTCGATGGATGGGGAATCGGTAATCACGGTAAAGCAGACGTAATCTTTAATACTCCCACTCCTTATTGGGACTATCTGGTAAAAACATATCCTCACTCTGAACTTCAGGCAAGCGGCGAAAACGTAGGATTGCCCGACGGACAAATGGGTAACTCGGAGGTAGGTCACCTCAATATCGGTGCCGGACGCGTGGTTTATCAAGATTTGGTCAAGATCAATAAAGCTTGTCGTGAGAATACGATCATGCAGAACCCCGAAATCATCGCGGCTTACTCGTATGCCAAAGAGAACGGAAAGAATATCCATTTCATGGGATTAACCTCGGATGGAGGTGTGCACAGCTCGCTCGATCATCTGTTTAAACTTTGCGATATTGCCAAGGAATACGGCATAGACAATGCGTTTGTTCATTGCTTCATGGATGGTCGCGACACCGACCCGAAGAGCGGTAAGGGATTTATCGAACAACTCGATGCCGAGTGCCAGAAGTCGGGTGCAAAGATTGCATCGATCATTGGCCGTTATTATGCAATGGATCGCGACAAGCGTTGGGAACGTGTTAAAGAAGCGTATGACTTATTGGTGAACGGTGTGGGCGAAAAAGCCGACAACATGGTCGAAGCCATGCAAGCCTCTTACGACAATGGAGTGACCGACGAGTTTATCAAACCGATTGTCAATGCACAGGTAGACGGAACGATCAAAGAAGGCGACGTGGTTATCTTCTTTAATTACCGTAACGACCGTGCCAAAGAGCTTACAGCCGTATTGACTCAACAAGATATGCCCGAAGCAGGAATGCATACCATTCCCGGTTTGCAGTTCTATTGCATGACTCCTTATGATGCATCATTCAAGGGTGTGCATATTCTTTTTGATAAAGATAACGTACAGAATACATTGGGCGAATTCCTTTCGGCCGAAAAGAAATCGCAACTACACATTGCCGAAACAGAGAAGTATGCCCACGTAACTTTCTTCTTTAATGGTGGACGCGAAACTCCGTTTGAGGCCGAAGAGCGTATCTTGGTAGCATCGCCCAAGGTAGCTACTTACGACCTGAAACCCGAAATGAGTGCCTACGAGGTGAAAGATAAATTGGTTGCTGCAATCAATGAAGATAAGTTTGATTTCATCGTTGTGAACTATGCTAACGGCGATATGGTAGGTCATACGGGCGTTTACGAAGCTATCGAGAAAGCAGTCGTGGCGGTTGATGCTTGTGTGAAAGAGACCGTAGAAGCTGCTAAGGCAAACGGATACGAAGTAATTATTATTGCCGATCACGGCAATGCAGACAACGCAGTCAACGAGGATGGATCGGTCAATACGGCTCACTCATTGAATCCGGTTCCCTGCGTATACGTGACCGAGAACAAAAAGGCTAAAATCGAAAACGGAATTCTGGCCGATGTAGCGCCGACTATCCTTCATATAATGGGTATGAACGCTCCGAAGGAGATGACCGGAAAGGTATTGATCGATGATTCAAATAGATGATATTGTAATCAGCCTCGATGTGCTTCGGGAGAAGTTCCTCTGTAACCTCGACGCCTGCAAAGGTGAGTGTTGCATTGAAGGAGATGCCGGTGCACCTGTGGAGCTGGATGAAATAGCCAAGTTAGAGGAAGTGCTTCCCATTGTATGGGATGCGCTTTCGCCCGAAGCCCATGCGGTGATCGAAAAGCAAGGGGTGGTATATGCCGACCGCGACGGAGACATGGTTACCTCGATTGTGAACGGGAAAGACTGTGTGTTTACCTGCTACGACGAACGGGGGTATTGCTATTGTGCCATCGAAAAGGCTTATCGCGAAGGGAAAACCGATTTCTACAAACCGATATCCTGCCATTTGTATCCTATTCGCGTTGGCGACTATGGCCCGTATAAGGCAGTCAACTACCACCGTTGGAGTGTGTGTCAGGCAGCCGTGCTGTTGGGCAAGAAAGAGAATGTTGCAGTATACCAATTCTTGAAAGAACCGCTTATCCGTAAGTTCGGTGAGGCGTGGTATCGCGAATTGGAGATTGCCGTAGAGGAGCTGAAGAAGCAAAACCTGCTTTAACGGTTTTCGCTCTCAGTACTTGCATCTATGTCAATCGGTTGCTTGCCGGTTGTATCGCATAAAAAGAGTGAGGATGTTACAGATTATTCTTGTAACATCCTCACTCTTTTTATGCGATAGCTGCTAAACGATGCTTATCACTCTTTTGTGTTATCGCCAAAGGCATATACATTGCCGGATAGATCGACGGCAAAGAGCATATTGCCCGATAGAGCTACCGTAGCGAATACCGGTGCACCTGTTTCGTGCTTCCACAAGAGTGTGCCTTTGGTTTTGTCGATGCCGTAAATCGCTCCGTCCGATGCTCCCACATAAACCACATTGTCGCTCAGTACCGGACTGGTTTCGATGCTTGCGGCAGGCTTCAAGGTGTAGGGGCCGGTAAAGACAAGCGACGTTCCCGTTTGATAGTTCCACTTAGATTCCAGCGTCTCTTTATCGATGGCCATCAAACCCGAATCGGATGTTCCGAAGATGATCTCGCTGTCGGTAACCAAAGGAGTGGAAGTAACATCGACCTTCGTGGGCAGCTCCTTGCGTACAATGACGTTGCCGGTCGAGGCATCTAAGATAAAGAACGACTTGCGCGAGATGAGATACAGCAGGTTGCCATGAGCGGCGGGTGAAGCGCCGCGGTCACTCAATCCGTCTTTGCTGATCGCCCATAGCATTTTGCCTGTTTGGGCATTGTTACCGTAGAGGCTTCCCCATTGGGTGCCGGCTACCAATACGCCATTGCCCAAGGTCCAGGTCGAGGTAGTACCCTCGTGCTGTCCCCATTCGGTATTGGTCCAAAGAACCTTTCCTGAACGTACGTCGATGGCAGATAAGCCCTTTCCTGTGCCTGCATACACTACCGTGTCGGTTGCAACGATTCCTTCTATTAAAGCGGGGAGTGGGTTTACGGGTAGTTTCTTCTCCCAAGTCAAGGTACCTGTCTGTGCATCTACCGCATAGAGGTATCCTTCTGCATCTTGTGCCAGAATCAGTCCGCCCGCAGCAGCAATGGTATTCTTGATCGAGTTGCGTACCTTATACTTCCAACGAATGTTTCCTGTTCTGCTTTCGAGGGCAAAGATCGCTCCCTGACCTTTGTGGTTCTCATCGACCGATGCCACATATACATTGTCCTTATAAACAAGTGGCGATGACATAAAGATGTTGGCCTTGACGTTCTTGACCCACGCCAGAGTAAGCGGAGATTTCAACGTATCACTGGTAATGCCTACGTGCTCGGGGTTGCCTAAAAGGTTCGTCCACTCTTTGCCGATATTCACTCTGTGTGGTGTGGCGGAGTAGGCAAAACTCTTTTCTGTGTTGGCAGTCTCGCCATTGCGGAATGTTGCTTTGACCCTTACAGTGACCTGTTGGTTCTCTGTAAGCCTATTTAGAGGTATCTCTGCATACCAGTTCCAATCGGTTTGCTGTTGCAGCTTGTGGCTTTTGCCTATTCTCTTGTCACCACAATAGATATCGGCCGCTACCTCTTTGACGGGCGAAGCAGAGGAATAGGCATTGACTGACAGGGGCAATACTCCCGACGGAAGAAGAGGTGACTGGTTGTTGCCGATAGAGGCAATGCAAAGAGATTTATCGAGATAGCTGTAACGTATCTCCGAGGTGAAGTCTCCTTTTTCATCGACGTGCATCACACGGAAGACCGAAGTGGAGTGGTCGATCCCCCCTTTGTCGACCACCGCAGTGCATACGGAATATACATCGCCCTGCTTTTTCATGTAATTGATGTGCCAATGTCCGTACACCCAAGCCTTGAGGTTGTGCTCGTTCAGGTTGATAAACTCCTTCTCATTGATGCCGTAGATGAATGTATCTTTATGGGTTAGCAGGTCGTGGTTAAACACGGTTACTGCTTTGCCTTTAGGAACCAGTGCGAGGTCGTTCTTCATCCAGCGATATACATCTTCTTTGCGGTAGCTGGGCAGGTGATCTCCACCGAGCATGGGGGTAACGATGTAGTGCATATTGCCTACATCAAACGAGTAGAAAGTGGGTCCGTATAAACTCTCGAAGAGCTCTTCGCCGTATCTCCCTTTGACCAGATCGTGATTGCCGATGCAATAAAACGTTGGACAGTTCATATTGCGGGTATTCATCAGCTCGATGTGGCTTTTCAGACCGTTTTCGTAGCAGATATCCCCGGTGTGAATGATGAAAGCAGCCTTTTCGTTAGCTGCATAATCGCGTAGATTACCTACCCACTCTTCGTGATTGCCGGTATTGAATATCTCCGTATCGGTGATGTGCACGTATTGGTGACTGCCGTTTTTCGTTGTTGCCGCATAGGGTTGCAAGCCGAAGTAATAATTCTCTTGCCCGGCATCGATCTTGCGGTAGTGCTGATTGTCTGATTTATATCCTGAAGGGATAGTGATGAAAACAAAACGCTCTTTGGCATGTCCGGGCAGGCTGAAAGAACCGTCCTTCCAGGTTTGTACTACATGGAGCCCGTCGGATACGGCAACTCCCTTCATTGGCTTTTCACCTTTGTCGAACATTCCATTTGCATTTGCATCTACAAATACATATCCCTTATGTGTCGCTGCATAAGTACTCAAGGTCGTTATTGCCGACAGGCAGGCAATGGCTATTTTAGTTATCCTTTTCATTTGGTTATATTCCTTGGTTCTCTTTTCATTTAAAGATGGACCGGATCACTTCGCCTGTCCATGACAAGGGCTGTTTGGCTCCGAACAGATGTAAAACAATCGATGCTGTGTTGACCGTATTGTTCGGCTCTTCTATGGTAAGCCCTTTTTTGATACCAGGTCCTACGATGCCCCAGGGCACAATCATTTCGTTAACGGTTGTGCCGCCGTGTCCGTAGTTGATACCACCGTGATCGGATAAAAATAAGAAGTGAGTATCTTTGTCTAAGTCGTCTTTTTTCATCTTCTCTATGAATTTGCCAATCTCCGCATCTGCTTCCTCAATCGAACGTATGTATGGGGGCGACATCCATGTATGGTTGTGCCCGGCATGATCGGTGTGTACAGAATATAGGAAGACCAGTGTTGGTTGCTTTCTGTGGTCCGAAAGAAATTGAAAGGCTTTGTCGTAGTTTGGCACATAAGCGTCTTTTTCGAGGTAACTTACTTCGTCGAAGTATGCCTCGTTGTACGGATAAAACAGATTGATCCAGTTGTAGTAGAAAGCTGTTTTTATGGTAGGTAACTGCTCTTTCAGTACCTTGAATACCGATGGGTAATAGCCTTTGGCATCCTTCTCGGTTAGTGGATAGACGCTTTTGTTGAGCAGCCAGTCATTGTTGAATACACCGTGCTGTTCCGGCCCGCTACCGGTTAGGTGGCTTGTCCAGTTGGGCAAAGTAACCGACGGCATCACCACACGTGTGTCTAATGAGAGTGCGCCTTGAGCCAGTAATGCATCTAAACAGGGTGTTTGTGCTTTTTGAAATCCCTCTACCGAGATCCCGTCCAGTGCTATCAGTACCACGCGTTTCGCTTTTCGAGCGTGTGTATGAGTGCCAAATACGCACAAAAGAACGAATAAAGCGATAAGTTTACTTTTTTTCATTTAGTTATTATATAAAGGTTGATCATAGGCTTATTGTTGCGAGAATTGAAAACAAAAAAGCCAGCCTATTCACAACGAACGGACTGGCTTTTATATTGTATTACAAAGTTACTTTTTTGTGATATTATAATTCTTTACGCATCAATATTTGCATATGTAGCGTTTTCTTCAATAAATTCACGACGAGGACCTACGTCTTCACCCATAAGCATAGAGAATACATGATCGGCCTCGGCAGCATTTTCTATACTGATTTGCTTCAACATACGATTTTCAGGATCCATAGTTGTTTCCCATAATTGTTGGGCGTTCATCTCTCCCAAACCTTTGTAGCGTTGGGTATGGACTGCATTTTCAGAGCCGCCGCCATAAGTGTTGATAAACTTCTGACGTTGTGCATCTGTCCAGCAATACTCTTCTACCTTTCCTTTCTTGCATAGATAGAGTGGGGGAGTTGCAATATATAAATAACCATTCTGAATCAACTGCGGCATGTAGCGGAAGAAGAAAGTCATAATAAGCGTGTCGATGTGAGACCCATCGACGTCAGCATCGGTCATGATGATAATCTTCTGGTAGCGAAGTTTGGTCATATTGGCTTCTTTGGTGTCTTCTTCGGTTCCGATGGTGACGCCTAAGGCAGTATATATGTTACGAATCTCTTCGCTCTCCAATGCTTTGTGGTACATGGCTTTCTCTACATTCAGAATCTTACCACGTAAAGGCAGGATCGCTTGAAAAGCACGGTTACGACCTTGCTTGGCTGTACCGCCCGCCGAATCTCCCTCGACAAGGAATAGTTCGCATTTTGTAGGGTCTTTATCTGAACAGTCGGCCAACTTACCGGGTAGTCCACCACCTGACATTGGTGATTTGCGCTGTACCATTTCGCGTGCTTTACGTGCGGCATGACGAGCTGTTGCAGCAAGAATTACCTTGTCTACAATCATTTTAGCCTCTTTCGGATGTTCTTCCAGATAATAAGTAAGCACTTCGCCTACGGCTTGGTCTACGGCACCCATCACTTCGTTGTTACCCAACTTGGTCTTGGTCTGTCCTTCAAACTGTGGTTCTTGTACTTTGATCGAGATCACGGCTGTAAGTCCTTCGCGGAAGTCGTCACCCGATATTTCTACTTTTACCTTTTCAAGCATCTTGCTGTCTTCGGCATATTTTTTGAGTGTACGTGTCAGTGCACGACGGAAGCCGGCTAAGTGTGTACCACCCTCGATCGTATTGATGTTATTCACATACGAGTGAATGTTTTCGCTAAACGAAGTGTTGTACATGATGGCTACCTCGATAGGTGTACCTTGCTTTTCTGTGTTCAGGTAAATAACGTCGTTGATCAGATGCTCGCGAGAAGAGTCTACAAAGCGAACAAATTCTTTCAGTCCTTCTTCCGAGTGGAATACCTCTTGTTTGAAACTACCGTCTTCATTTACTACCCGACGATCGGTCAGTGTAATCGTGATACCTGCATTCAGATAAGACAACTCGCGCATACGGGTAGCTAGAATATCATACTTGTATACGGTTTCGATGAAGATGCTGTTGTCGGGCCAGAACTGTTGTCTGGTTCCGGTATGGCCGATTGCGTCACCCACTTCTTTTACGGGATAGAGTGGCTTACCGAATTCGTATTCTTGCTGGTATAATTTGCCGTTGCGGGCTACTTGCGAAGTCATATGAACAGACAATGCGTTTACACACGACATACCTACTCCATGTAATCCTCCGGATACTTTGTAAGACCCTTTGTCGAACTTACCTCCGGCATGTAGCACTGTCATCGCTACTTCGAGAGCCGATTTTTGCTCTTTCTCATGAAAGTCAACCGGGATACCACGGCCGTTGTCTTGTACAGTGATGGAATTGTCTTCGTTGATAGTAACCTCAATGTGGTCGCAATATCCCGCCAATGCTTCATCGATGGAGTTATCTACGATTTCATATACTAGGTGGTGAAGTCCTTTTACACCGATGTCTCCGATGTACATCGCGGGACGCTTCCGTACAGCCTCCAGGCCTTCAAGTACCTGGATACTATCAGCTGAATACGACCCGTTGTCTTGAGTGAATAGATCTGCGCTCATAATTGCCTTTCTAAGTTATAATAACAGAGCAAAAGTAGTGAAAATAGTTGAGTTAAGGAAAAATACCGAGTGAAAAATGAAGAATAAATAATAATAGAATCCGCCTAGATATAACTACGAAAGACCGAACTAAAAAGTTCGGTCTCTGTATATATAGAGTTTTGCTAAATTCTATGTTATTAAGCCAGCTTGTTGATGTAAAGAGCTAACTTAGACTTCAAGTTGTTAGCCTTGTTCTTGTGAATGATATTCACCTTAGCCAACTTATCAACCATCTTGCTGATACCTGGATACATCGCAACTGCTTCTGCTTTGTCAGTTGTTGAACGGAATTTTCTAACAGCATTTCTCATGGTTTTGCCATAATATCTGTTATGAAGTCTTCTCGTTTCTTCTTGTCTGATTCTCTTAAGTGATGATTTATGATTTGCCATCTCGACTAATCTTTTTTTAATTCGTTATTTTTTTTACTTGTAGCCCATAGGGGAGTCGAACCCCTCTTTCAAGAATGAAAATCTTACGTCCTAACCGATAGACGAATGGGCCATCATTTTGGCGAAGCATTTCTGCTTCTGCTTTTCGAGCGTTTGTTTCTCGATTGCGGATGCAAAAGTAGAGACTTTTTTTGAAATAGCAAAATATTCTGGAGAAATATTTTTGGGTAATAATGCATTTTTCTGATGAATAACTGCTTTAGTTGTTGGTTATCAGTATTATAATAGGGATAATTTTTTTTCGAAAACCTGAAACTTTTTTTTAAATGAATACTTGGAGATTGCTGCTTTCGGCTTTTTTTGTAGCTTTGTTACTTGAAATATAATTGATAGAGGTATGCTGCAAAAAACCATTGGAATAGTTCTTCATACATTAAAGTACAACGATACGTCTAATATAATAGAGATGTATACCGAGTTATTTGGTCGTGCATCCTTTTTGGTGTCGGTGCCACGTTCGCGCAAGTCGGCGGTGAAGTCTGTTTTGTTTCAACCCATGTCTATTATAGAGTTTGAAGCCGATTTCAGACCCAATTCGACCTTATATAGAATAAAAGAGGCCAAATCCTACTATCCCTTCTCTTCGGTTCCATACGACCCCTATAAATCGGCTATTGCTCTTTTCCTGGCAGAGTTTCTTTGCAGAGCTATTCGCGAAGAGGCCGAAAATCGCCCATTATTTGCTTATCTGCTGCATTCGGTTACCTGGTTGGATGAGTCGGACGAAGGGTTTGCTAATTTCCACCTTGTCTTTTTGATGCGCTTTTCTCGCTTCCTCGGCTTGTATCCCAATTTGGATGATTACCATGAAGGCGATTATTTTGATATGCTCAATGCCGGTTTTGTTTCTACTCGTCCACAGTTGCATTCTTCCTTTATTGAACCAGATGAGTCAAAGCGATTAATAGCCTTAATGCGCATGAATTATGAAACGATGCATCTTTTTACGATGAACCGTGCGGAGCGAGCGCGTTGCCTGGTTATCTTAAACGAATACTATCGGTTGCATTTGCCTGACTTTCCTGTATTGAAGTCTCTGTCGGTATTGCAGGAGTTGTTCGATTGAAATAAGAAAGAGAGGATTGCTCCCCTCTTTCTTTCTGATTCTTTAATTTCGGAGTCATTGTGTTACTCTGACCCAGTATTCTTCGAACAAGTTACTTTGTCCGGGCACTTTAAAGCGTAGTTGGAGAAGATTGTCACTCACTAATTTGAATTTAATCTCGTTCTTGGAGGCTTTCGTAAAAGGAGGTGTTGCCGAAAACTGTATGTTTTCAGTGTAAACACTGTCGGATAGTATTTCGTAGTTGCCCGAAAGCAGGATAGATGACTTCCGGTTTTCTCCTGCGTTGAGCCGTATGTTGGTGAACGTTCGCTCGGAGGTAATGATTTTTAGGATTGGACCGCTTGTCATATCTATACCATTGGGTGCTTTTCCTGAAATTTGCCAGATACCTTGCAAAGGACTTTCTTCGGAGCCATTTGACTGAGCAAACAAGGTGAGGATGCCTAGCAGCATGAAAGTGACGACTGTAGTTACTCGTTTCATTTTAGATTATTTTTAAGGGTTATATAATAAATACAATTGAATAGGGCGTTCCCCCTACAAGGATATGGATATTTTTCTCAGAAAAGACGCTGTCTCTTTTTAGGAGCACATTTCTGGCTTTCCTAAAAAGAGACAGCGTCTTTTCTGAGTAGATAAAGTGAAATTATCGCTTTATCCTAACAATTCTTTTACTTTGGCCGAGATGGCACGTCCTTCGGCAAGTCCGGCAAGCTTCTTTGAAGCAACGCCCATTACTTTGCCCATATCTTTGCCACTTGTGGCACCTGTTTCGGCTATAATCTCTTTAATAGCTGCTTCCAGCTCTTCTGCACTCATTTGTTTGGGCAGATAAGCTTCCATTACCTTGACTTGTGCCAGTTCATTTTCGGCTAAGTCCTGACGGTCTTGTCCGATGTAGATTTCGGCAGCATCTTTTCCTTGCTTTACCAGTTTTTGGATGATTTTAAGGGCTGCTTCGTCTGTCAGCATATCGTTAGCTCCCGGAGCTGTTTTGGCTTCGATGAAGAATTTCTTGATATTTCTCAGTGTCTCGAGGGCTACTTTATCTTTCGCTCTCATTGCGTTTTTAATGTCTTCGCTGACTTTGTCAAATAAATCCATACTATAGTTGTTTATAAATCGCTGTTTATTTAAAAGGTAATCACGCCGCTGTTATCGATCGGTTCTTCGGCAGCAATCTCTTCTTCGAGCACTGCTTTGGCTTTGATCCGGGTAAGCGTTGTTTTATCGCGCAAGAAAGTAGGAGAGTTCTCCACCATCGCAATGATGTCGTCATTATCCAGATCTTCGGCATTGAATATATAGATATGGCGGCGTTTATGAATGGTTTTGCTGCCTATGCTGCTGGCACTTTCGCCATAAGCCTTGCGTATGCGGTCTTTGTTACGCTCTTTCTCTTCTTCGAGTAGTAATTGGCGTTCTTCCTCTTCCTGACTGCGCTTTTCGAGTACGCTGTCCATTCCCGGAACATCTTCAACACCAAATCCGGTAGCCAGCACGGTGATCTTTACTTTTGCTTCGAGTGAATTGTCCATTGCCACACCCCAGATAACTTCGACTCCTTCACGGAACTTGCTCATGAACTCGTGAATCTCGTTCATCTCTTCCATCATCAATTCCGATTTTTCGCAGAACGATACGTTGAGCATTACCTTCTTGGCGTTGAATATATCGTTGTTGTTGAGCAGCGGAGAGTGCAAGGCGTCGTCGATAGCCTTGGTTACCCGGTTTTCGCCTTCGCCGAAGCCCGTACTCATGATGGCCACTCCACCGTCTTTGAGGATTGTTTTTACATCGGCAAAGTCCAGATTCACGGTACCACGCATGGTGATAATCTCGGCAATGCTTTTGGCTGCTATCGATAGGGTATCATCAGCCTTGCCGAAAGCATTCATAAAGGTGAGGTCGGCATAGATTTCGCGTAGGCGTTCGTTGTTGATCACCAACAATGCATCTACATGTTGGGCGATACGCTCCACGCCATCCAATGCCTGTATAATCTTCTTTTCGCCCTCGAATATGAAAGGAATGGTTACGATACCTACGGTAAGAATATCCATCTCTTTGGCAATGCGTGCAATAACCGGTGCAGCTCCTGTTCCTGTTCCGCCTCCCATTCCGGCAGTGATAAACACCATCTTGGTGCCGTCGTTTAGCAGTCCGGTGATATCTTCGATGCTCTCTTCGGCTGCATCGCGTGCACGCTCGGGGCGGTTGCCCGCTCCCAAGCCTTGTGTGATGCTACGACCCAGTTGCAGCTTAACCGGTACGGGCGACTCGGCCAATGCCTGGTTATCTGTATTGCAGAGAACGAATGTGACGTCATGTATGCCTTCCCGGTACATGTGATTGACGGCATTACCGCCACCACCACCTACACCAATTACTTTGATGATTTTCGGAGAATCCGTCGGGAAATCGAATTGTACTATCTCGTCCATATCTTGATTGAATTATGAATTACGAATAATGAGTTATTTCATATCCTCGTCAGAGAATATTTCGTTTGAAAGTTTGTCGAAGGTCGACTTAATCCAGCTTGGCTTGTTCCGCTTCGCTTCCTGTTTCTTTCGCTTCTCTTCTTCCTTTCTTTTTCTTTCTTCTTCTTTACGACGTCTGTCGTCTTCGTCTTTTTGCTTTTTGGCAGCTCTTGCCTCTTCTTCCTGCTTCTTCAACTCCTCGTCTTCGTCGAAGAATCCTCCCACGCTGGCAGGTTCGGGTTCGGGCTTGCGGATCGGTTGAGGAATAGGTGCCGATTCGATCAGGCAACAGTTCTCCTTTCCTTCAAACAATAAGCCGAAGAGAGTATTTTGGCTGCCGTCTTTTTTCTGTAACGCATCCGCCATGTGTATGGTGTTACGAATGGTTCGGGCGGTACGTACTTTATCGATCTTGCAACGTTTACGGAAAAGCTCTTCGAGGTTTTTCAAGTTTGCCGCCCCTCCGGTGATTACTACTCCCGAAAGCAGCTTGTCGTCATATCCCGATAGTTGCAACTGATTCCATACATTGGCAATGATCTCTTCGAGTCTTGCTTCGATTATGTTGTTCAGTGTCAGTAGCTCAATGGTGCGACTACCGTCTTCGAGTGAGCAGGTAGCTGCCTCTTCGCTGTTCTCCTCTTCGTAGAGTGCATTACCGAATTTCACTTTCAGCCACTCTGCTTCCTCTTCTTCCATTTGCAGGGAGGTGATGTCGCGGGTGATGCTGTTGCCACCCAACGGAAGTACGGTCAGAAACCGCAGTATATTGTTCTTATAAACAGAAATCGTGGTGGTATCGGCTCCAAAATCGACCAAGGCACAGCCCGAACGACGTTCACTTTCTGTGAGCACAGCGTTGGCCGTTACCAAAGGAGCGATGAGCAGGTCGGCTATTTCTATCTTCGATTGGTCGAAACAACGCTCCAGGTTCTTTTTGACCGAAGAGCGAGCCACGATGTTCAGAAAACGGCCTTCAATGTGGCTACCGGCTACTCCTACCGGATCGGCCTGTGCGTTATTTCCTATTTTATATTCCTGTGGTGCAACATCCAGCACATCCATGTCTATGAGTGGAATCTCCAGATTCTCATCGCAGATAGAGTCGACCAACTCTTGCGAGATGATGACCTCTTCGCTCAAGCTGCGACTCACTACATTGCGTACTGTGCGGAGCGATTGTCCGCCGATACCTACATATACCTTTGCGATTGAGTTCTTCAGCTCGCCTTCCAGTCGGTTGATGATGGAAGTCAGGCTCTGTGCTGTCTTATCCAGATTATAGATGACCCCTTTTCGGATAAACGAAGAGGAATCTTCTTTGGCATAGGCCAACACCTGCATGCTTCCGTCACTGTTCTTTCTGCCGGCTATACCGGTAACCTTTGATGAACCCAGTTCAATAGCGGCGATAAATTCTGTTGTTGCCATATAGTAATCGTATGCCGGCTGTCAATGGGCGAACGTGCCTATTGACCGGCGCTTTAATTGGTTTATTATTCTGTTATTCTCCCCATTTAGTACAGATAATCTGGTTTCCGAATTCGAGGCTGATACGCGAATACTTGTTCCACCCTACCTGATTCAGTGCTTTTTCATAAAACACCTTCAATCGTTCCAGTTTCTGCTCTATGTTTTCCAGTTTGCCTAAATAGATAATGTGATTGCCTACTCTGGGTACCAATTCGACATCCCTGCCCGGCAATACATGAATCTGTTCTATTTGGGCATCCCAAAATTTATTGTTTTGCAAAAATACACCAAACTTATATAAATCCCTCATTGCAAACGACTTTTCTACGTTTCCCGTTGCAATTACCCGATGAGCAATGCATTTGGCATCCGGCGGCATAATGGTTCCTTTGTTGTCAATATAATAGTTTTCGCCTTTGTCGTTCATTACGCGCAGGATAGGAACCCGTTGTCGAACCTCAATCCGGATCTTTCCACTGGGTGTTTTATAGCACTCTGTCCGATCGATCAGCGAATGTTTGTTCAATTCTTTTTCCAACGTTTTGGTATGAATGCGCTCTACCTTTTTCCCTACGGGATAGATGCCTTTCTTTTGCAAGAGCGCAGTTACCTCGCTCTTTGTAACGAATCCTGCGTTTGCGGTATCTTTAATCACTAATTCCACATCCCGGCATACCTGACCGGCAGGCCGACGATTGAACAAGGTGACTGCTGCTACGAGATAGCAGATAACCAGTAACAGGACAATGAACAGAAAGACTCTCTTTATCATAATCGCTTATCGGGTTTTGAGTATTTCACAGATATCCGTCACATAGTTATCTATGTCTCCGGCTCCCAAGGTAATCAATACTTCGATCTCTTTGTTGCTCAGCACCTCGGGTATCTCTTCTTTTCTACACATACTTTTCTGAATGCCCGGTCGCAGATTGTCAAAAATGAGTTGACTCGTAACTCCTTCAATAGGTGTTTCTCTGGCCGGATAGATATCGGTCAGAATCACCTCGTCGAGTAGCGAAAGGCTATCGGCAAACTCTTTATAGAAATCACGTGTGCGGCTATAAAGGTGCGGCTGAAAGATGGCGGTAATCTTCTTGTCCTGATACAGCTCACGCATGGAGAGTACGCTCTGCTTAATTTCGGACGGATGGTGAGCATAGTCACTTAAGAAAACAACCCGGTCGTTCTTTATCTTGAAATCGAACCGGCGGTCTACGCCCCGAAAGCTTGCCATGCCTCGTTTGATCTCCTCGGGGCTTACACCATTCAAATGAGCAAGTGCCATTGCAGCCACTCCGTTTTCAATGTTAATGCTAACGGGTATTCCCAGTAGTATATCGTTTATGCGGAGGTCGGGTGCGACAAAGTCAATGATTATTTCACCATTGCCGATGCGGATGTTCTCTGCGTGAAAATCTCCTTCGTTACGCGAGTAGGTATACACCTTCACGCCCGGTTGCACCTTGGGCTGTAAAGATACGCCTTTGCGTATAATCAACGCCCCTCCGGGCTGAATTAGGTTGGTATAGTGCTCAAAGCTCTTCAAGTAGGCCTCTTCGGTGCCATAAATATCGAGATGATCGGGATCTGTCGATGTAATCACCGACATATAGGGCGAGAGCCAGTGAAAGGAACGGTCGAATTCATCGGCCTCGATCACGGTATAGGGACTAATTGGCGAAAGCAGCAGATTCGTGCCATAGTTTTTCGAGATGCCACCCAAGAAGGCTGTACAGCCTACTTGCGACTGATACAGCAGGTGAGCCGTCATGGTCGATGTCGTTGTTTTGCCATGCGTTCCTGCTACACAAAGCCCTTTGCTCGAATGGGTGATGGTGCCCAGTACTTGCGCCCGCTTTTGTATCTCGAAACCGTGGTTGCGGAAGTAAGTCAGCTCCTCATGCTCTTGCGGTACAGCCGGGGTAAGTACCACCAGTGTACTTGCCTTATCCTTGCAGGCTTCGGGTATGAGTTGAATGTTCTCCTCGTAGTGTATCTGTGCTCCTTCTGCAATCAAGCACTCGGTCAGTGGGCTGGGGGTACGGTCGTAGCCGGCTACCAGTTTGCCTTTCGATAAGAAATAGCGTACCAGTGCACTCATTCCGATGCCACCTGCGCCTACAAAATAGACCGATTTTATAGTTTCTATATTCATTGTTGTGCTAATTTTATAACTTCTTTTGCGATAATAGTCGCCGAATCGGGCAATGCCAGTTTGGCTATGTGTTGACTTAAACTATCGAGCATCTCTTGGTCGATAACCGTTGTGATGGCCTCGGGCACTAATTTCTCTTCTGCTTCTATATCTTTAATATAGATGGCTGCCTGTTTGTTCACCAGTGCCAGTGCATTTTTCGTTTGGTGATCCTCGGCAACGTTGGGCGAAGGCACCAGAATAACCGGTTTATGCAGCAAGCAGAATTCCGATATAGAGCCTGCGCCTGCGCGCGAAACCACCAAGTCGGCTGCTGTATACGCCTCCGTCATGTTTTGTATGAAATCGGCCACATATAGGTTGGGGATAGGCCCTCGTGCACTGGTCTCTTTTTCTACCGCCTGCAATACCTGCTCCAGGTATATTTTCCCGGTTTGCCAGATAAACTGCACATCCTCATTGTCGCGTATCATAGACAGATCGCCCATCAATGCTTGGTTGATGGTACGGGCACCCAAGCTACCGCCCAGTACTAAAACCGTCTTAAGATCAGGTTGCAGGTTGAAGTGCTTTCGAGCCTCCTCTTTGCTCACTGTCTGCGCGAGTAAGGCTTGGCGCACGGGGTTTCCTGTCAGTATAATCTTATCGGCTGGGAAGAATTTCTCCATCCCCTCGTAGGCCACACATATCTTTTTGGCCTTTTGAGCTAGCAGCTTATTGGTTACTCCCGCGTATGAGTTCTGTTCTTGAATCAAGGTTGGAATACCCATCATACCGGCTGTTTTCAGCGTAGGGCCACTGGCATAACCACCTACTCCGACGGCTACTTGCGGGCGGAACTTTTTGATAATACTTCTTGCTTTCCACTGGCTGCGCACCAGTTTCAGTAATACGCCGAAATTCTTCCAGAGATGCTTCCGGTCAAATCCGGCAATGGGTAAACCAATGATCTCATATCCGGCATCGGGTACACGGTGCATCTCCATTCTGCCCTCGGCTCCCACAAAGAGAATCTTCGCTTCGGGATGCAACTCCTTGATGGCGTTGGCAATGGATATGGCGGGAAAGATATGTCCTCCGGTACCACCACCGCTAATGATTATGTTCAGTTCCATGATTCTTATTCGTTTTTGATATTATATAGTTAAGAACGGCGATGCGATCCACTTTCGTCTTCGAACCGGGCATCGCTATTCAGAATCGTTGCCGTAGGTTCGGTAGCCGTTTGTGCCTCCGACTCTCCGGCCTCTATCTGTAACTGCAACTGTGCGTCGCGCTGCTTTTGTTCTTCCAAATGAGCTACATACCGGCTCACGCTTAGTATCATGCCGATGTAGGCACAGTTAATCAAGGTACTCGTACCTCCCTTGCTGATGAGTGGCAGCGGTTGTCCCGTAACCGGAAACAGCCCCACGGCTACCATCATATTCAATATCGCCTGCGATACCAGCATCAAGGCGATACCCATCACCAGAAATGCAGGAAATGTTCGTTCGCACTTCTGGGCAATGCGCCCTGCCCGCACCAAGAGCCAGATGTAGAGGCAGACCACAAAGCCTCCTCCTACCAAGCCGAGTTCTTCGATGATGATGGCAAAGATAAAGTCCGAGAAGGCCTGGCTCAGAAAGTCACGTTGAACCGAGTTTCCAGGTCCCTTACCAATGGCCTGACTGGTTGCAATGGCTATGCGAGCATGTGCTATCTGCGCATCTTTGTCGATATCAAATTTGGCAGCGGGCACCTCTTCCTTGCTAGTGAAATTGGTAATTCGGCTTTTCCAAGTATCAAAGCGATGAAGAAATGGTATGTCCGAATCATCAGGGATGGCCATCAGAAGAACGACTGCCATTACCCCTGCCATGACCAGCGAACCAATCAGCAACAATAGTTTTCGGGCAGCTACTCGACCGATAAACATCATCAGAAATACCACTCCGAACAGTAGCATGGCTGTCGAAAGATTCTCGGGTGCAATCAGCATGCAAATCAGTCCGGTGATGATCATGATGTATTTGAAAGCCTTCGGGTTGGCCCCATCGTCGTCTTGCTTTTTCGAGAGAATAAACGAAACGGCAATAATCACGGCCATCTTGGCAAGCTCCGAAGGCTGAAATTGCAGTCCCATGAACGACATCCAGCGGGCAGCACCATTCACACGGTCGCCCGTGATTACACCCATTAAGGTGACAAATGCCAGCAACGCAATCGACACCGGTAGTAGAAATACGGGGAACACCTGAAACCATTTGTAAGGGATGTTATGCATTAACACCACCACTACGGCCCCCACCATCAAGATGATAGAGTGCTGTGTTATCGGTCCCCAGTGATCGCCGCTCTTGTAAGTAAGCGTACTGGCTGCCGAGAACACCTCGACAATCGAGATGAGGCAGAGAAAAAGAAAGATAATCCAAATTACCTTGTCTCCTTTAAATATGTTCTTTAATAAATCCACTTTTTTACTTGATCATTAAAAATTAAAAATCAGAGTGCACGTACGCAGGCTTTAAACTGCTCGCCGCGGTCTTCGTAGCTCTTGAACAAGTCGAACGAAGCACAGCAGGGGCTCAGCAATACCGTTTCGCCTTTCTGAGCCAGTCGGTAGGCGGCATCTACGGCATCCTTCATGCCCGTTTGTATATCGGCTACCGGAAGCCCCATGCGGTCGAAGAACGCGTGCAACTTTTCGTTGTGCAGCCCCAGATAGACCAATGCTGAACACTTCTCGCGTACCAGTTCCTCTATCTCCGTATAGTCGTTGCCTTTATCCTTTCCGCCGATAATCAGTACTGTTTTGGTGGGCATGCTTTGCAGTGCGTACCAACAGGAGTTTACGTTCGTTGCCTTCGAGTCGTTAATGAAATCGACCCCCCTTACGCGTGCCACTTTCTCCAAGCGGTGCTCCACCCCTTTGAAATCGCCCAATGCCTTGCGCAAGTCCTCTTTGGTGATACCCGCCAGATTGGCCGATATGCCCGCTGCCAAGGAGTTGTACAGGTTGTGTGTGCCGGTCAGTGCCAGCTTCTCCTGCTCCATATTGAAGGCGATGGGTTTGGTAATCTTCACTTCATGGTCTTCCACATAAGCCACGGCGCCCTCTTCTTTCACGGCGGCGAAGGGATATAGTTGTGCTTTCAGCCCATGCTTAGCCAGTTCCTGGCGGATGATGGGGTCGTCGTTCCAGAAGATAAATGCATCGTCCTGCGTCTGGTTCTGGGTGATACGAAATTTGGCGTCGATGTAATTCTGCATGCAGTGATCGTACCGATCGAGGTGATCGGGCGTGATGTTCATCAACACCGCAATGTTGGCGCGAAACTCGTACATATCATCCAACTGAAACGAGCTGAGTTCGAGGATGTAGTAATCGTGGTCCTCTTCGGCTACCTGAAGAGCAAGGCTCTTCCCGATGTTGCCTGCCAGCCCTACATTGAGTCCTGCGCTTTTAAAGATATGATAGATCAGCGAGGTCGTGGTCGTTTTTCCGTTCGATCCGGTGATGCAAATCATCTTCGCATGCGTATAGCGTCCGGCAAATTCAATCTCCGAGACCACCGGCGTGCCTTGCTCCTTTAGCTTCACAATCAGCGGAGCATCGTTCGGTATGCCCGGGCTCTTAATCACCTCGTCGGCATTCAGAATCAGTTCCTCCGTATGGTGCCCCTCTTCCCAGCTGATGTGGTGCTGATCGAGAAGTTCCTTATACGGCTCTTTGATGGCCGACATATCCGAAACAAACGTTTCGAATCCCTTTGCCTGCGCCAATACAGCAGCGCCTGCTCCGCTTTCTCCGGCTCCTAATATGACAATCCTTTTCATATTTATCTTATCTTCAGTGTAATAATAGTAATAGCTGCCAAAACGATGGTTACGATCCAAAACCGCACCGTAATCTTCGATTCGTGAAAGAGTCGGTCGGGCTTGGTGAACCTGACCGTACACCCCGGCTCGATCAAGCTCATCGACGTGCGGAAATGATCGTGTATGGGCGTGCGCTTAAACAAGCGTTGCTTTACCCCTTTGCGTTTTCCGGCCTTATAGTAGAATCGTTGCAGAATGACCGACAGGTTCTCTACCAAGAATACGCCACATAGAATAGGGATGAGCAACTCTTTGTGAATGATGATGGCGAATACGGCAATGATACCGCCGATGGTCAAGCTGCCCGTATCGCCCATGAATACTTGGGCGGGATAGGCGTTGTACCACAAGAAACCGATCAATGCCCCGATAAAGGCGCAGATGAAGATAACCAGCTCTTCCGACCCGGGTATGTACATGATGTTGAGGTATCCGGCAAATTCGATGTGGCTCGATACATAGGCCAGTATCCCCAGCGTGAGTCCGATGATGGCCGAGTTGCCGGCTGCCATACCGTCCATTCCGTCGTTCAGGTTTGCTCCGTTCGATACGGCGGTTACTACAAAGATGGTGATGATAACAAACAGCACCCATCCGGCTGCTTGTGCATGTTCGCCCATAAACCCTACCAGATCGGCATAGTCGAGGTTGTTGCTCTTAAAGAACGGAATGGTGGTTTGTGTCGACTTCAGGTCTTTGGTTCCGTGTATTACCTCCATCTCTTGCTCGGGGGTGATTACTTCGAAGTTCTCACGAATCACTACGTTGGGGCTGAGGTAGAGGGTCAATCCTACGATCAGTCCCAGACCTACCTGGCCGATGATCTTGAATTTCCCATGCAACCCCTCTTTATCGCGTTTGAATATCTTGATGTAGTCGTCTGCAAAGCCAAGCGACCCCAGCCAAACGGTCGTAATCAGCATCAATATCATGTAGATATTGCTTAGCTTGCCCAGCAGCAAACAGGGAATGAGGATGGCCACAATAATAATGACACCTCCCATGCTGGGTACGCCCACCTTGTCTACACCGAACGGGTCGATGCTTGCATCGCGTTGGGTTTCTGTAATTTGCTTCTTTTTCAGCAGGTTGATAAACTTATCTCCCCAGATGCTCGAAATGAGCAGTGCGAGGATGATTGCCATCAACGCCCGAAACGAAGTATATCCGAACATTCCCGCTCCGGGAACATCGTACTTTTGCAGCCATTCAAATAGGTAATATAACATAGTTTCTCCCGACTCTTATTGGTTCATCATTATCTTTAGTTCCTCTTTGTCATCAAAGTGGTGTTTCACTCCCTTCACATCCTGGTAGTTTTCGTGGCCTTTGCCTGCCACCAGAATCACATCTCCCTTTTCGGCGAGCATACAAGCGGTGCGAATGGCTTCGCGCCTGTCGGCAATGCAAAGCGTTTTCTTTTTGTCGTTCGCATCGAGCCCGGCCATCATATCGTTGATGATGTCTTGCGGCTCCTCAAAGCGGGGGTTGTCCGAGGTGATGATGACGCGGTCGCTCTCTCGCGCAGCCTCTTTGGCCATGATGGGGCGTTTGCCCTTATCGCGATTGCCTCCAGCACCTACTACGGTGATAACCTTTCCTTTGCCCTCGAGTACTCCGTGGATGGCGTTCAGTACATTGATCAGTGCGTCGGGCGTATGTGCATAATCGACAATGGCCGTATAGCCTTGTGGCGAGCGGATGGTGTCGAAGCGTCCGGCTACCGCGTGCAAGGTGCTCAGTGCAACCAATACCTCCTCTTCCTGTTTGCCCAGCAAAACGGCTGCACCGAATACGGCCAGCAGGTTCGAAGCATTGAAGCGTCCGATGAACTGTACGGCTACCTCGCGGTTGTTGAATTCGAGCAACATTCCTTCGAAGTGCGATTCGAGTACGCGTCCTTTAAAGTCGCTCAGGTTCCGCAACGAATAAGTGTATACCTTCGAGCGCGTGTTCTGCGTCATCACCAGTCCGTTCTTATCGTCAATATTCGTAAGGCTGAATGCTTCTTTAGGCAATTCGTCGAAGAAGAGCTTTTTGGCTTTCAGGTAGTTTTCGACCGTTTTATGATAATCGAGATGGTCGCGTGTCAGGTTGGTAAAGATACCGCCTGCAAAGGCAAGCCCGCTGATTCGCTTTTGAGCGATGGAGTGAGAACTTACCTCCATGAAAGCGTATTCGCAACCCGCTTCTACCATTCGGTTGAGCAGGCAGTTCAGTGTAATGGGGTCGGGGGTGGTGTGTTCTGTCGGAACGGCTTCTGCATCGATATAGTTGCATACGGTCGAGAGCAGTCCCACCTTGTGGCCGAAGTATCGGAACGTGTCGTACAGTAAAGTCGCGATGGTTGTTTTGCCATTCGTGCCCGTTACCCCCACCAGTTTCAGTTTCGAAGTCGGGTTGCCATAAAAGGTAGTAGCCACTTTGCCTACAGCCTCTTCGCTATCGGAGACAACAATGTAGGTGATGCCCGCTACCTGTTCTGCCGGCATCTCTTCGCACAGCACAGCCGTTGCTCCTTTCTCGATGGCTGCAGCTATATAGGCATGCCCATCTGTTTGTGTGCCGCGCATGGCCATAAACAGATGTCCGGGTGCTACTTGTCGGGAGTCAATGTTTACTCCTGTAATCTCAATCTCCGAAGCTCCGACTACCTTTGTTGCCTGAATTGCTCCTAATAGCTTCTTTAACTCCATTTTATTTGAATTACGAATTATAAATTTTAATTATCCAATGCCAATCGTATGGTTTGTCCTTTTCGTACCAGCGTTCCGTTGGCTATCGACTGGCTTTTTACTTTTCCTACTCCCGTCAAACTCACCTTCAGCCCTTTGCTTTCGAGCAGGTAGACGGCATCTTTGGCTCCCATGCCGATAACGCTCGGCACATAATCGCGTTTCAGCTCGCGGCTTTCGAGTATGACTGCTTTCGGAGCGGCATGTGTGCTGCCCCACGTCTCTTTGCCCTCTTTGAGTGGAAATTGCGTTTGGCTCTGTATCTTCAGTTCGTCGAGTACCCGTTTGGTTTGATGAATCTCTCCGGCTTTCACGTCGGGGATGACTACACTGTTCGTATCGATGGCGTGCGTCAGGTTCAGGCGCAAATCCTTGGCATACACCCTTTCGGCTATTTTGCCGAACACACTACCTGCCATCAAACCACCCGAAGCCGGTAGCCCCGGTTTCTGTATGGATACGATGCAACTATACTTGGGTGCTTCCGAAGGGAAATAGCCACAGAAGCTGACCAGGTAGTTGACCTGTCCCGATTTGTATCCGGCAGCTCCTTGCGATACCTGTGCCGTACCCGTTTTGCCCGATACGGAAAACTGCTTGCTTCCCGCAGGCTTAGCCAATCCTTCGGATACCACCTTGCGGAGTATCTCCCGTATTTGCGATAAGGTACGATCCGAACAGATCTTCGGATTGATAACCTCTGTAGGATATTCCTGTACTACTTCGCTGCCTCGCATGGCTGCCCGCACAAACTTCGGACGCACCATCACTCCGTTGTTGGCTATGGCGTTGTAAAACGTCAGTATGTTCATCGGTGGCACCTGTGTTTCGTAGCCGATACTCATCCAGGGCAAGGTGGTCTTGGAGAAGTAGCGTTGTTTCGGTCCGCGTATATTGGGTGCTCCTTCGCCCGCTATCTGCAAGTGGAGCGGTTGATCCAAACTCATGCGTTTGAGCCCGTCGACAAACTTGCCCGGGTTGCTTCCGTAATACTTGTCGATGATCGAAGATACCCCCACGTTGGACGATACCATCAATATTTGTGTAACCGTGAGGTATTGGTATCCCCCCCGGTGCCAGTTATGATCCTTCATCGGTCGTCCGTGCATCATCATCACTCCGTTTCCGGTGTCTACCCCATCGTCGGGGCTGATTTTACCATCCTCGAGTGCCACCATGATAGAGGCGGTTTTAAAGGTCGATCCCGGCTCCATCATGTCGCTGATGGCATTGTTTCGTATTTCGTAATACTCGCCGTCGTTGCCTTTGGTCATGTTTACAATGGCTTTCACCTCGCCGGTAGCGACCTCCATCAATACGGCTACGCCTACGGTGGCATTGATCTCTTTCAGTTTGTCTACGAGTGCTTTCTCGCAAATGTCCTGCATATCTACGTCGATGGTTGTGATGATGTCGCATCCGTCTACCGGTGGTATGTCGACAATGTTGAGGTACTTATTCATTACCTTCTGGCGGTGTGTTACCCCATCGCGCCCTTTCAGTATGGTATCGAAAGCCAGCTCGATGCCGTTTTTGGCTCCCTGTGCCGTATCGGCATACAGATCGCCCAAGGTGCGGGTTGCCAACGATCCGAATGGTTTCTTGCGTTGGTTGTAGGCGAGTTCGATAAATCCGCCTTTGTATTTGTTGAGCTTGAATACCGGCAACCTTTTCGCCTCTTTGTACTGAATGTACGAGATGCGTTTCGGATAAATCAGGTAGTTGCGGCTTCCGCTTCTTCGCCCTTTTTTTAAGTGAGCCTTAAACTCGGCGGCACTTTTATCTGGAAATATCCGGTGCAGTCCTTCGCAAATCTCGTCCATGTGGTTCACCAGCATGGAATCCTTTTCTTCGCCTCCGGCTTTGAAGTCCATGTAGATGCGGTATTCGGGCAGTGAACTTGCCATGAGCTTGCCGTCTGCCGAAATAATGTTTCCCCGATTGGGTTTCACCGCAACGTTCTCCTTAATGAAACGGTCGGCTACGTCCATCCAGTACTGTCGTTCGGCAAACATGGTGATACCTGCTTTCACAACAATAGCTACCCCTACCAACCCCAGTAAGAGGATGACGAAGAAATAGCGGGTCATTATGTTTTTTTTGTTTACAGCCATTAGTTGTCGTTTTCTATTTCATACGGAGGGTTGGTCGATGTTTGCAGATCGCTCTCTTTGGTCGATATATAATCTTCTATGCGCGATTGACGGCTCTTCTCCATTAGTTCCGAGCTGCGTGTCAATGCGTCATACTTAATGTCGGTCAGTTCTTTTTTCAGACGGTCGATTTCTATTTGCTGCTGCTGGCTGGCATAACGGTTGTGTACATAGAAAATGATGAATACCATGATAAGCACCAATAGCTTGGTTTGACGGCGGAAAAAGTCGGTTGCGAGAATGTCACCTCCCACGATGTTCTTGAGCGAGTTGGTTTTTTTCTTTTTGTTGCCTCCTCCCTTCGTCTCTTCCTGTTTACCTGTTGCTTCTTCCATATTCGCTGTTTGTCATTAACCTTTATTCATTCGTCTCCTTCTTTTCTGCAATTCTCAACTTTGCGCTTCTCGATCGTGGGTTTCGCTCAACCTCTTCTTCGCTTGCCACAATCACTTTGTTGTTGATCAACCGGAAGGGCGTTTGCAGGTTTCCGAAGAAGTCTTGTGTCGTTTTACCCTCTACATTGCCTGTTTTCATGATGTTTTTTACCATTCGGTCTTCGAGCGAGTGATAGGTAATCACCACCAGTCGTCCACCGGGCTTTAAGGCCTCTGTTGCTGCTTGCAGCATCTCTTTCAGGGCTTCCATCTCTTGGTTTACTTCAATGCGCAGGGCTTGAAACACTTTGGCCAGCTCTTTCTTTTCGCGTTCGCGTCCAAAGAGTGGTTTTATTATTTCGAGAAATTCTCCGATGGTTGTTATTTGCTTGCCGGCACGGGCTTTGACTATGACGGCTGCCAGCTTGCGGCTATTCTTTAGTTCGCCGTACAGGTAGAACAGGTCGGCCAGTCGTTCCTCTTCGTAGGTATTGACGATGTCGGCGGCAGTCATACCGGCTCGTTTGTTCATACGCATATCGAGTGCGCCGTCAAAGCGAAACGAGAAGCCTCGCTCGCTATCGTCAAAGTGATGCGATGATACGCCCAAGTCGGCGAGTATGGCATCTACCCCTGCAATATCGTGATAGCGTAAAAAATTGCTCAGGTACCTGAAGTTACTGCGCACAAAGGTGAAGTGAGTGTCATCGACCCGATTTCTTTCGGCATCCGCATCTTGGTCGAACCCCAACAGTCGGCCGCCGTCGCTTAGTCTTGAAAGTATCTCGCGAGAGTGTCCTCCGCCACCGAAAGTGACGTCTACATACGTGCCATTCGGGCGTATGTTCATCCCATCAACACTTTCTTTGAGTAATACCGGTACATGATATATCGCTTCTTCTTTTTCCATTTTTTTCTTATTTCACCTTAGTTATATAGGCTAGTGAGTGCAAATTTACATATTTCTAAAAAACAACAGTGCTTCTTCTTGTAAAATGTGGAATAAAGTTTTCAACAGGTTGTTAAAGGAGCAGCCGTTTGTTGTCTGTTGGTTCTTGCCTTATTCTTCGCTCTTCGCTTTTGCACTGTTTTTTCTTCCTTCCTGTAACTGGAAACTAAAGAATTTGGTGTTTCTTACTTTCTTCAAAAAGGCGGGTGCTGCCTTAAAGCAGATACGGGCTACCCATACTTTATCCGCTGTGCACTCTTCGGGCTTCTCGGTGCCCTCGCTGCTAATGGTAGGGTAGAAGTTGCCCAGCCCGTTGATGCTGACGGTGCGCCCGTCGCGTAGATGGTCTGCAATAATGCCGGACAGTTGTACCAACACCGACATCGCATCTCCGTTCTGTAGCGAGCTTCTTTCTGCCAGTTGCTCGGCTAGTCGTGCGTTGTCTACCGGTTTTTTTTGCATAGCTCGCGTGCTGGCATAATAACGTTCTTTTATCACGCCCTGGCTCTTGTCTACTTTTCTGGTAACTACATAATTGATCGGCATATTACTATTTATCTATTTGTTTACTATTTATTTATGGACTAGGATCCGTATTCTTTATAATATGGCTTGCTTCTTTTTATTAAAACAACATCCGGATGTATTAGTTTAAAACATAGGGATGTTTTTATCCATAACATCTGGATGTTTTTATGTAGAACATGGGGATGTTTTATGTATAAAACTTTTAGCAAAGATATGGTAAAGTTAGGAGATATGCAAGCGAAAAACAGGTAGTGATGTGCATTAATTAAAGCAAATTGTTTTCAAATGGAAATTCTTTTTTTATATTTGCTCGTAGCAAAACGATTGAACCGACTATTTATGAAGAACCTACCATTACTATGTATCTTATTGCTTACCTCTGTGTGCTCTTCGTGTACAGATAGCAAAGACTCTGCCCTGATCCCCGAATTGAAACGTGCCGAAGCTTTAATGTATGCCCATCCCGATAGCGCTTTGCTTGTTTTGACGGAAATGCAGCCTCCTGCTTCGTCAGATCGTTTACAGCACGCCACGTGGTGTCTGTTTATGACGCAGGCATGGGATAAGAATTATAAGAAACATACATCGGACTCTTTGATTACTATTGCTTATGATTATTTTATGAAGCAAAGCGATCCTCAGCGCAGGGCGTTGGTGGCTAATTATAAAGGTGCAGTTTGCCAGCACTTGGGCGATACGGAGGAGGCGATGCGCTATTATTTAGAGGCGGAGAAAGAGGTGGAGAAAACGAACGATCATCAATTGGCTTATTTAACTTATACCCGTTTAGGCTTGATTTATCTTTATCGTTCTTTGCCGGAATATGCTATGCCCGCTTTTAAAAAGGCCTATCAGTCTGCTAAAATATCAGGGAATGAGGCGTATATGGCTAGCTCCTTGTCTTGTATCGCAAGAGTCTATAGTGTGCTAAAGGATTGGGATAAAAGTGTCGAATATTATAAAGGAGCAATGCGCGTTGCTGAAGAAGCGCATAATCTGCAAAGTTATAGCAGTGCATTGGGCGAACTTGCTGGAGTTTATACTAAAAAGGATGATTATCAATTAGCCCTTAGCTATGCTAAAAAATCATTATATATAGAAGAAAGAGAGCAATTGCCTACTGAACAAAGTTTCTTGATAATTGGTGATATCTATCGTTTAATCGGGCAAAGTGACTCTGCTACCTATTATTTGCATAAAGCCATCTTGTCCGATAATATTCGAACAGTTCGCTCGGCTTATTATACTTTGTATCTTTTAAATAAGAGAGACGCAAATTATCAAAAGGCGGTAGAGTACAATGATAACTATTGGTTGTATGTCGATTCTATTCAAGAAACAGATCGTAGCAAAGAGGTGCTGGAAATACAAGAAAAATACAACCAAGAGAAAGTGTTGAATGAAAAAAATCAATTAAAGATAGAGAGAGACCGTGTGGTGCGTAGTAGCTTGATTGTACTAATATTGCTACTCTGCATTATCGTTGTGCTTGTTTATGTTTACCAACGTAAATTAGTTAGAAAGGAGCGTAAGATCCAACAGAATGAAGAAGCAATTCAGCAGTATATAATTAAGATGCGTGACAATGCTGCGATGATTCATCGAAATGAAAATCGCATGAAAGAGTTAAGTTCCTTGATAGAGGAGAGCCAAGAGGTGCAAGAGCAGTTGGAAGAACAGCAGGCTATGTTGGTTGAGATACAGGAACAGAATGATAAATTACGCACAGAGAATCAAGATTTTCAAGAGAAAATTCATCATTACTCTACTTCTTTGAAAGAAAAAAGGAAAGAACTCGATGCATTTAAACTGTTGTCTGAAGAGAATCAGCGTTTGCACGACCGCGAAAAATTCTTATGTACTCAGTTGTTGAAGCGAACAGAGGTGTTGAGCGTCTTAAAAACATCGCCAAAGTGCTTGGATCTTGTTACTTGGGAAGCTGTTCGAGAGGCTATTGACTATATGTATGATAATTACAGCCAAAGATTAACTAAGCAATTTCCCTTATTGACCGAGGGTGAGATACAAGTGTGTTGCTTCATAAAAATTCATCTATCAAATGACGATATGGCTACTTTATTAGGTATATCACCTTCTTCTGTCTCAAAGCGCAAACAACGATTGAAGGAGCATATTATTCAGTATCTAGGAAAACAGTTTGATACGAACCAACCGCTTGATTTATGGCTTTGGGAATATTAAAAATAACACAAGGAAAGTAAATGTCCGTTTGTAATATTTGGTAGAAATGTAATATGTTTATTGTTAGCATATTACATTTTTTTATTGTCCGTGTTATGTATGTCTTGTGTCTGTGGATTGCTCGATATAATACGCTATTTTTATACCATAACATAACCACTAAAAATGACGTATTATGAAATTAGAAAAAGTAACGACAGCCTCTAAATGGTATCTTATGTGTATTATGATATTGGGCTTTTTATCAATTCAACAGGGATCGGCTTCCGTGCCTTCCTGTAAATTAAAAGCGGTGATTATTGATGGAGAGTGGAAAAATGTGCAACTAAGTGTTGGTCCAATTACTCCTGTCAATGCTTCTATTTGTGATGGTTTCCTTACAATTCAAAATACAGCTCCTGACTGTGATATCAGTATTTGTATTCTTAATAATCAAGGAGAAATCGTATTGCAGAAACAAGTTGTAGCAGAAAACTCTGCATATATCGTGCTTTCGATCAATCATCTGCCTGCTGGTGACTATCAATTAGAACTAACAAATTCTTTTGGAGGTTATCTTTATGGCTCTTTTTGTCGAGACTAATCCTTTTCATTGTTTGAAAATAAAATTACGTTGAATAGAGTTGGAGTATCTTCAAAAAACATCAACTACCTTCGCTATGGTTATTCTATAATAGATGCTATGGAGTTTTATTATTCAAGGAGGTGAAGATTTGTATGTTTGTTGAAAGAGAATCAACCTCCTAATTCGCATATTTACTAACTATTTTAATAAAAAAAACGTATGCAAAAGAAAAATTACTTATTAGCATTGTTTAGTGTTCTCATGTTTTTGACTTCATGCAATGATGCGTTAGAGTTCGATACATTATCTTCGAATTTGGAAGAGGGTAAAAACACAATGACTAAAGCGTTGAATGTGGATAGTCTTGAAATGGGAGACGTAATTCAGTTGGAAGAAACAGACGAACTGAAAGCTTTGAAGGAGAAGTTAGAAAAGATAAAAAAACAAAGGGCTAATGTGTTTGGGTATAATGATTATGATGAATATTTCTATTCTAATATTTATGCTATTCGAGAGATGCCGTTAACAATTTATGCAAGAGGGGTAGTAGGTAATACGCGTAATAGGTATTTCTCTTGCGATGGTGCGAATAAAGAGGTGGTGTTAACCAACTCTTTGTCTGGTTATAGGCAGAATTTCTTTATCAAGGTATTACCCGCAACAACGGGTATTCCTTATTTAATCTATTCTTCTGCCTCTAACACGCCTCTTGTGGTAGGACATTATACCAGTAATCCTAGTAATAAGATATTGTTTGCAAAACCAGATAATGGGGGGGATTTATATTCGGCTAGTTGGGATCTTATTCCTTCGCAAACGAAAGGGTATTTTGCGATAGAGAGCCAATCCTATTTGGGACAGTCAGATCCGGATAATATGTGGACGGTATTTAACTATGTGCTTGAGGTGAAGAATGATAATAAGATAGGTTATGGGCAATATACAAATAAGTCTTATCAAGAGTTCCAAATTAAACCGATTAGCCGATTTGAAGTACGAGAGATCATTTTTGATGAAAATTCGGCTGTAATAACAAAAGGCGAACCGTATCCAATAAAATCTACTAATTACAATAATCCTTCTGTAGAACCGAAAACTATTACGATTACAGTAGATAAGAGTTACTTTGAAAAATCGTCTTTCATTGAGAATTTAAGTAGTATTGCATTTGATAAATATGCAGGTAATTTTCAACGACCAACTGTGGTGGCCAATAGAATTGTGTTACCTCAAAAAGGAACACCTGCCGATGCAGTATACTCGCCAAGTCAACAGAATATTGAAAAACCTATCAATTTCACTTATCAAGTTGATGCTCCTGAAAACTGCCACATTGAAGCATCTGCTTATATAACAACCTATAATGTAAGCATTAATTATGTCGCTAAGGCTTATTATGGTGGTCGAGAAATTAAGCTTTCAGGAACTTGGAGAGGTACTGTTCTTGCCGATCCCAAACTGACAAAACCAACTTATGTAACTCGGTTCTTTGACCTAGATACAAATGAAGAGATTTTTCCTTATTCTGCTAAGAAAAAATAGAATAACTTAAAAAAGATCATATGAAGAATTTTATAAGATTGACTGCCGTATTGAGCATTACGGTCTTGTTTTTTGCTTGCAATAACGATAATGATGATTACAATAATTGGGGTAATAATCAAAATGAATCTAGTGATGTGATTCTAAAAGAAAGGGATCGTAACTTGCCAGAAGTTGTTACGAGAAAGATGATTTTAGAACATAAGCCTACGACAAGAGCAAATGGAGTGGATGAGGGAAAAATAGGAAATTCTGATATTCTACTCGGATACTCGTACACTATAGGAAGTTCGATTATTGGTGAATATAATAATGTGCTTCTTCCTGTTGTAGATGTAAAAAAAGTGAAGGAAGTGGATGCTAGCTATGTTGATCCCAAATATTTAAATACTAACTTTACTCATAGTTTTGCGTATAGTAATTTTGAACGGTATGAAACCAACTCAACCGTTACAAAGAAAGTGTCTTCTGGAGTTAGCCTTAATCTTGGAGTTTTTAAAATAGGAAGGAAAAAAACAACCTCGGAAATTTTTAAGTATAGTCTGACAAGCTCTGCAAAGGTTGTTTATGGTGAGTTAAATCTTGATATAAAGAATAGCTCGTTTAGACTGCAAGGTTCCGATGGTGCTAGAAGGTTTTATGCAAGAGAGTGTTTGTCGAATACGTTTATGAAGAATTTGCATTCAACAACTATTGGTGAAATATTAAATGAATATGGTGACTTTGTGCTAGCCGGCTACATAACCGGAGGGAAAGCATTTGGGTTTTATGCTGGTGAATCTAAAGATTTTGCAACAGCAGAATCAAAAGAAACAGATATGAATACAACGATTAATGCTTCATTCTCTTGGAAGTCTAATAGTGCTTCAGGCGATTTGAATTTTGGGAAAGGCAACAGTAATTCAACAGGTCAAGGATACAGTACAGCAAATAATGAAATACAGATTAGAACTTATGGAGGCCATTCAGGCAATCATGCCATTGTAGGTGCTACTTCTTTAGATAACCTGCAAATAGATTTGTCCTCTTGGTTAAGTTCTCTTAATGATATTAATACTCATACAATTATTGATGTGTTGGATCAGGGGTTATACCCGCTTTCATATTTTGTTTTAGAGAAAAATTATGCAAAACGTTTTGATGATACCTTTCAAGGATTATTGGAAAAGCGAACGAAACTAATTACGCCTTATGTGGAGATAGTTAAAGTTTATGTTCGGACCTCATCGTCTGGTGAGCCTCTTTATGATGTTGCTGCGGTGCTAAATACTCGGCAAGGAGATAAAATAGTTTTAAGTGATGGAAAAGCAGCTACAGCAAGTGATTCGGAGCTTAAAGACAATAATGATAATACCGTTTTTCAGCAAAAGGTTAATGCTATATTAGCTCAAAAGAAGAATTACTTTGGAGTATCGTTCAGGAGTAATGCTGTTACAAAGTTGAATCCTGCCATAAGAAATCCGTTATGTATCAATTTGAAGAATTTTAATGAGACTAGAATGTATCGATATACAAACCCTAAAACAGGTATGGAATATATTTATGATACAACGCAAAGAATTGCCCTTTCTCACTTAACTGATAAGATAGATGGTGATTGGATATTGGACGATTATGGAATTAGAGATTGGGTAGAATCACTCCCTATTAAAAGTATTTCAATGGCAACAATTGCAAATTCTTATACGATTATAGGATTGTAGTCTGTTGTACAAATTATGCTTTTGTATACTTGTGATGATATCTATCAAACAAAGGCTTTCTAACATAAACTAATATAATTTATATATGAGAATATTGAATTTTTTATTTCTGCTGATATTTGGATCTTTGATTGTAAGTTGTGCTAATGATGATAATGAGAGATTGAAATTTGATGCTGCATCATTACGGCAAACGACTTGGGAAGGGACTTGGCTTCTGACCGATGAAGATCAGGTGCTGAGGTCATCGCATATTTTGATGCAGTTCTTTACTGATGATACAGGGCAATACATTTATAAACAAGATGATACGGAAGATCCGCGAATTTGTCCGTTCAAATATTCTATTGAAGGTAAAATGATGAAAATTACTGATGCGCCAATTTATACTCATTGGACTCTGATAGAAATGGATGATGATAAAATGGTATTAGAAGCGTTTGAACCTTATAAAAGTAGTCTTATTTTACAGAAGAAGTATTGATGCAGATCAATAATCGGTTGAATTCAAAAAAGAGGAGTAAGCCAAGCTTACTCCTCTTCCCATACATCGGTAATCTCGACAATGTAGACTTTATGGAAATTACCATGTGATCCGCCATACCATTTGTCGATAAGCGACTTGTCTATAAATGAGTCTGCCGCAATATCGCTTACATAGAGTTTCTTGCACTCGAGTGTGAGGCGTGCCTGCTCAAAAGAGACATTGCCTTGAGGAGTAAACAGAGGCTTCAACCCTGTTTCTTTTACCTTATCAATATCGCGTCCCGATTTGGAACCGCAAACGGCATGTATCTGTTTGTTTTCGGTGCCCAGAAACGAGAGGGTTAGATAATCCGCCTTCTCGATAAACTCGTTAGTGTATCGTTCGGGGCGGACGAATACAAACGCAACGGGTTTATTCCAAAGAAACCCGATTCCTCCCCAACTGGCAGTCATGGTGTTGAAACCCTCTTTACTGCCTGCTGTGACTAGCATCCATTCTTTGCCAATGGCTTCAATAAAATTCTCCGTAAGGTTTTTAAGTTCTACTTTCTTCATGGCTTTTCTGTTAATGGGTTTATTGCTGCAAAAATAGCGTATTTTTTTAGCGAATGTAGAATGATACGTAAAAATCATCCAAATAGACTCCAAGTTTGATATATATTAAAGACTTAGCACTTGTGAAGTTGTAAAATAACTCGTATTTTTGACATCGAAATATTTGTATCAAACTTATAGATAACCATGAAGAAACAATTCACAGCTATTGCGTTAGCATTGCTCAGTGTAGCCGCCACAGCACAAAACAAGGAATGGCTCGATCCTGAAACCAATGCAGTAAACCGCGCACCAATGCACACAGGCTACTTTGCCTACGAATCAAAAGCGGCTGCACAGGCCGGACAAAAAGAACAGTCTAGTAACTACATGACCCTGAATGGGCCTTGGAAGTTTAATTGGGTGCGTAATGCAGACCAACGTCCACTTACTTTTTTTCAAACCAGTTTTGATGATAAAGGGTGGAATACGTTGAAGGTACCTGCCGTATGGGAGCTCAACGGATATGGAGATCCTATTTACGTGAATGTGGGATACCCTTGGCGTAACCAGTTCAAGAATGATCCGGGACAAGTGCCTATTGAAAATAACCATGTAGGCTCTTACCGTAAGGAAATCATCTTGCCTGCCGACTGGAAAGGAAAAGAGGTGTTTGCACACTTTGGCTCGGTTACCTCGAATATGTATCTGTGGGTCAATGGCAAATACGTAGGTTATAGCGAAGACAGTAAGCTCGAGGCAGAGTTCGACCTGACAAAATACCTTAAGCCGGGCAAGAACCTGATTGCTTTTCAGGTATTTCGCTGGTGCGATGGTACGTATCTGGAAGACCAGGACTTCTTCCGCTACTCGGGAGTAGGTCGCGATTGCTATCTATATGCTCGCAACAAACAGTATATGCAAGACATCCGTGTGACACCCGATTTGGATGCTCAATATAATAATGGTACGCTGCAAGTGGCCATTCAGTTGAAAGGAAGCGGTAAGGTGGATTTGAACCTTACGGATGCTGTCGGAAAATCGGTTGCTTCGACAGTCGTGTCGGGTAGTGGTAAACTACAGGCTACCCTGCCGGTAACCGCTCCTGCTAAATGGACTGCAGAGACCCCGACGCTTTATACCCTGACAGCTTCGTTGATGAATGGTGATAAGGTGGTGGAAGCAATTCCGGTGAAAGTTGGTTTTCGTAAGATAGAACTGAAGAATGCGCAGATTCTTGTAAACGGACAACCTGTATTGTTCAAGGGTGCCAACCGTCATGAAATGGACCCGGATGGAGGATACGTGGTGTCGCGCGAGCGTATGATTGAAGATATTCAGTTGATGAAGAAATTAAACCTGAATGCTGTACGCACCTGTCACTATCCGGATGATAGTCAGTGGTATGATTTGTGCGATGAGTATGGTATTTATGTGGTTGCTGAGGCCAATGTCGAATCGCACGGCATGGGTTATGGTAAAGAGACGCTTGCCGCCAACAAACGCTATGCGAAAGCGCACTTGGAGCGTAATGAACGCAACGTGCAGCGTAACTTTAATCATCCGTCTATTATCTTCTGGTCGCTTGGCAACGAAGCCGGATTTGGCCCCAACTTCGAGGCGTGCTACCGATGGATAAAGGAAGAAGATCCGAGTCGTGCCGTTCAGTACGAACAGGCCGGAATGCGTGAGTCTACCGATATCTATTGTCCGATGTATGCCGGTTACGAACATAGTGCGAAGTACTGTGAGGGTGATGGTAATAAACCGTTGATTCAGTGTGAGTATGCACATGCCATGGGCAATTCAATGGGCGGATTTAAAGAGTACTGGGATTTGATACGTAAATACCCGAAATATCAAGGTGGATTTATCTGGGACTTTGTTGATCAGTCGAATCACTGGAAGAACAAAGACGGGGTAGCGATCTATGGGTACGGTGGTGATTTCAATGCATACGATGCTTCGGATAATAACTTCTGTGATAACGGCCTGGTAAGTCCCGACCGTGTGCCCAATCCACATGCTTATGAGGTGGCGCACTTCTATCAGAACATCTGGACAACACCTGCCTATCTGCAAAAAGGAGAGGTGAAGGTTTTTAATGAGAATTTCTTCCGCGACCTGTCTGCCTACTACATGGAATGGCAACTACTGGCCGACGGAGAGGTGGCTCAGAGTGGTGTGATTGCCGACCTAAATGTGGCTCCTCAACAAACAGCTACCGTGAAGCTGAACTATGATGCAGCCGCAGTATGTCCCTCGAAAGAATTACTGCTGAACGTTGCCTATAAACTGAAAAAAGGCGAAACGCTGCTTCCTGCCGGATACGTAGTGGCTAAGAATCAGCTGGCTGTGACTGAATACAAAGCACCTGCACTAGAGGTGAAGAATGAAGTGCTTGCCAATGTTGCCGAAACGGTTCCGGCCATCAAAACGAATGATGCCAATTATTTGATCATAGAGGGAGCCGACTTCCTGATCGAGTTTAATAAGCACAGCGGTTTCTTGTGTCGTTATACCGTAGGTGGTCTGCCCATGTTGCAGAGCGGAAGCGTATTGACTCCTAACTTCTGGCGTGCACCAACCGATAATGACATGGGTGCCGGCTTGCAAAAGAAATACCGCGTTTGGAAGAATCCTACCTTGAAACTGCTTTCTTTAAACTCGGAGATAAAGCAAAATCAGGCTTATGTTGTAGCCGAATACGAAATGCCTGAAGTGTCGGGCAAATTGTCGCTGAGCTATCTTATCGGCAATCAAGGTACGATAAAGGTGACCGAGAAGCTGACTGCCGGCAAAGAGGCTAAGGTGGCAGATATGTTCCGTTTCGGTATGAAACTGGAAATGCCCGAAGCGTATGATCGCATCTCTTACTATGGTCGCGGACCGATTGAAAACTATGCAGATCGTAAATGGGCTACCGATCTGGGACGATATAAGCAAACCGTAAAAGATCAGTTCTATGCCTATATACGTCCGCAAGAGACAGGTACGAAGAGTGATATCCGTTGGTGGGAGCAAACCAATGTATCGGGTTGGGGTTTGAAGTTTGTGGCCGATGCTCCCTTCTCGGCTTCGGCGCTGAACTACACAATCGATTCGCTCGATGATGGTTTGGAGAAAGATCAGCGTCACTCTTCGGAAGTAAAACCTGTCGACTGGGTTAACCTGTGCATCGACAAGGCTCAAATGGGATTGGGATGTGTGAATAGTTGGGGGGCACTTCCACTCAATGAATATCGCTTACCCTATCAGGACTATGAATTTAGCTTTATCATGCAGCCTATAAGATAAGCCGTGCGATAAAGCAGTGTATAATAAACTAAAAAGAGCGGGTAGAAAGGAACTTCTACCCGCTCTTTTTAGTTTATTATTTCTCTTATTGTCTGAAATCTTTTAGTTCTTCCTGTAGCTTTTGGCGAGTAAAGAAGATACGACTCTTTACAGTACCAAGAGGTAAGTTTAACCTATCGGCTATCTCGCGGTATTTGAAGCCTGAAACATGCATGGAGAACGGTACTTTATATTCTTTAGGTAAAGCATTCACGATACGGTGCATCTCTTTGAGGTCATAACTGCTTTCGGTATTGTCCGAACCGGATTCTTGCGGCAGATTCAAGTGGTATAAATTATCTGTCTGATCTACAAAAGTTTGATCGCGAACTACTTTGCGGTAGTTATTAATAAAGATATTACGCATGATTGTATACATCCATCCCTTAAAATTAGTATCGGGTATGTATTTCTCCTCATTGTCTAATGCTTTTAATGAGGTCTCCTGCAACAAATCGTTAGCCTCTTCACGGTCTGTGGTAAGTTTATATGCAAAGCGAAGTAATTCATCCTGTACTCCAATTAAATCTTTTCTGAAGCTTAAACTTTTCATAACGTTGCAATTTTAAATTTGTGACTATTTCGTTTTTGTATTGCAATTATAGCACATCGGCGTGAACAAAATGGGGGGAGATTCATTTTTCTTTAGCCCAAAAACTGTTATTTGTTAGTTTTTAGGCTATCAATGATAGTTTTTGGGTGTTGTTTGCGAATGGCGAAAACTTAAATACTGCATTTTCTTTCGAATTATTGCGATTAATAAAAAAGAACAATTAATTTTGTGGCACCATTTTAGCTAAATAGGATGATTGACGACTCTTTGTTTTTAATAGATATAGATGATATACTTCGAACGAAAGCTCCGAAGTACTATAAGTATATTCCCCGATTTCTTGTTTCCTATTTGAAGAGGATTGTTCATCAGGAGGAGATCAATGTCTTCTTGCGTGAATCGAAAGATAAGCTGGGGGTAGACTTTCTACAAGCCTCGCTCGACTTTCTTGATGCTAAGATAGAGGTAAAAGGAATCGAGAATCTACCTAAAGACGGGTTGTATACCTTTGTGTCGAACCATCCGCTTGGTGGACAAGACGGTGTTGCTTTAGGATATGTACTCGGGCGCTATTATGATGGCAAGGTGAAGTATCTGGTCAATGACCTGTTGATGAACCTTCGCGGGCTGGCGCCTCTTTGCATTCCTATTAATAAAACAGGAAAGCAGGCAAAGGATTTTCCAAAGATGGTTGAGGCGGGGTTTAATTCCGATAATCAACTAATCATGTTTCCTGCAGGGATCTGTTCTCGCAGGCAGAATGGAATCATTCGTGATTTGGAGTGGAGAAAAACGTTTATAGTAAAAAGCGTACAGGCCAAGCGCGATGTGGTGCCGGTCTTTTTTAACGGGCGAAACTCTGACTTCTTTTACAACCTGGCCAATGTATGCAAAGCGTTGGGTATTAAGTTTAACATTGCTATGCTGTATCTGGCCGATGAGATGTTCAAGAACCGACATAAGACATTTACCATCACATTCGGAAAGCCAATTCCATGGCAAACATTTGATAAGTCGAGAACATCGGCTCAGTGGGCCGAATATGTAAAAGATATCGTATATAAACTATAAAAGAAAGATAACTACTAACGAGATATATGGAAGAGATTATTAAACCGGTAAGCAAAGAGTTGATCAAGGCAGAGCTGACAGAGGAGAAGAGATTGCGTATGACCAACAGAAGTAATAATCAGATTTACATTATTACTTATCAAGACTCCCCTCATATCATGCAGGAGATTGGACGTTTACGCGAGATCGCTTTTCGTGCTGCCGGAGGAGGTTCTGGACTATCTGTTGATATCGATGAATACGACACGATGGAGAACCCCTACAAACAACTAATTGTATGGAACCCCGAGGCCGAAGAGATTCTCGGAGGATATCGTTATATACTCGGTAAAGATGTGCATTTGGACGAACATGGTGCTCCGGTATTGGCAACCTCGCACATGTTTAACTTCTCAGAGAAGTTCGTGAAGGAGTTTTTGCCTATGACCATTGAGCTGGGACGTTCGTTTGTGACGCTCGAGTACCAGTCGACACGTGCCGGAAGCAAGGGATTGTTTGCCTTGGATAACCTCTGGGACGGATTAGGAGCCTTGACGGTTATTATGCCCAATGTAAAGTACTTTTTTGGAAAGGTAACGATGTACCCCAGTTATCATCGGCAAGGACGCGATATGATTCTTTATTTCCTGAAGAAGCATTTTGCGGATAAAGACTCGTTGATTACTCCATTGCGCCCGTTGGAGATGGAAACTGATGAGAAAGAGCTGGCCGAGCTGTTTTGCCAAGATACCTTCAAGGAAGATTATAAGATACTCAACAGCGAAGTGCGTCGGTTGGGATATAATATTCCGCCATTGGTCAATGCATACATGAGCCTGAGCCCCACGATGCGCATGTTCGGAACAGCTATTAACTATGGCTTTGGCGATGTGGAAGAGACAGGCATCTTAATTGCAGTCGATGAGATTCTCGAAGATAAGCGCATGCGCCACATTGAATCGTTTGTAAAGAACGATCCCGCAGACTGTCAGGTAACCTCCGGAGCAAATAAGGTATTTACCCCGAAAGTGGTTACACAGCAGGAAGACTGTTGCCGTTGATTTTACGGTAAAGGTCTAAAGCAAAGATATCGGTCATTCCCGAAATATAATCAAGAACCGCCTGAATTCTCACCGAGAGTTCGGGCGATTTTATATTGTACTGACCCGATACCCGATTGATAAGTAATTGCGAATACGCTTTCTCGGGAGAGGTTACCGCGTCGATCATCAGTTCGAGCAAGGTGCTGATCACACGAAAACCGGCCAACTCTATATCCAGTACGTCTTTGGAGCGGTAGATTTTGGCTAGCGATACTTCGGCACACTTCCGGTAAGCCTGAGCAGGACGTTCGGCAATCTGCTTGATCAGTGGCTGTTCAAAGGTACCTGCCAGTATGTCGGCTTCGTGTTCAACGAACACCCGGGTACACTCTTTAATCAGCAGTCCGATGACGCAAGAGCGCAGGTAGGCAATCTGTTCGTTCGTATCGCTTACGATGGCAAACGTTCGCTGCATATGCGCTTGTCTCTCCTCACTGAAATAGGCGAGCAGCAGGTTTTTAGTCTCTTCGTTGGTCAGTATCTTCAGCTTATGCGCATCTTCAATATCCATCATCTGATAACAGATGTCGTCGGCTGCTTCGACCAGGTAGACCAATGGATGCCTGGCATACTTCATCGGTTGCTCGTTGAGGCGGATAAGCCCCAACTCGATGGCAATGCGCCGAAACGAATCTTCTTCGCTTACGAAAAAGCCGAACTTAGGCTTTTTGCCTGCCAAGCTCGATGAAAAGGGATATTTTACGATAGATGCCAACGTGGAGTAGGTCATGGCAAAGCCACCGGTACGTCGACCTTCGAACTGGTGTGTCAGCAACCGAAAGGCATTGGCATTTCCTTCGAAGTGTGTCAAATCTGCCCATTCCATCGGAGTTAGCTTGTCTTTGAGCGGCAGTCCCTTGCCTTCGGAGAAGAAGGTAGCGATCGCTTTCTCGCCCGAATGTCCGAAAGGGGGATTGCCCAGATCGTGCGCCAAACAGGCAGCCGAAACGATAGAGCCTATCTCGGACAAGAAAGAGTCCTGCAAATCGGGCTGCTTTTCCAGAAGAGCTTTGGCTACATCGTTGCCCAGCGAGCGTCCTACGCAGGATACTTCGAGGCTGTGCGTGAGTCTGTTGTGCACGAAGATACTGCCAGGCAGCGGAAACACTTGTGTTTTGTTTTGCAACCGCCTGAAAGGAGCCGAAAAGATCAGTCGGTCATAGTCGCGCTGAAACTCTGAGCGGTTTTCCTGTCGCTCTTCGTGAAACTCTTCCATCCCGAAGCGCTTGGCTGATAGTAAGGTTTTCCAATTCATCATGTTTAAATACAAATTACAAGTTAGAGGATTGCTTGAGGTTTCAAGTAATTTAACTGCAAAAGTATCAAAAATTGACTCAAATTCCGTATTTTCGCCCATTAAATAGTAAACATATTGAAGATGAACGTTCAAGTTATTAATAAATCAAAGCATTCGCTGCCGGCTTATGCGACCGAACTATCGGCTGGGATGGATATTCGTGCCAACCTGTCCGAACCCGTTACGCTTGCTCCGATGCAACGTTGTTTGATTCCCACAGGACTCTATATAGCCCTTCCGCAAGGGTTCGAGGCGCAGATACGTCCTCGCAGCGGACTGGCCATCAAGAAAGGAATCACGGTTTTAAACTCTCCCGGCACCATTGATGCCGACTACCGGGGAGAAATCTGTATCATTTTGGTGAATCTTTCTACCGAAGCTTTTGTTATTGAAGATGGCGAGCGCATTGCTCAAATGGTCATTGCCCGCTACGAGCAGGCTCAATGGCAGGAGGTGCACGTACTCGACGAGACAGAGCGTGGCGAGGGTGGCTTCGGGCATACCGGAAAGAGTTAAAACAAAGATAAACGAATCAAGAATGAAGGCTAACATATCATTTCTCTTATTGTTGACAGTCCTGCTCACCGCATGTGGCTCTTCGGGCAAGCTGAAGAAGACGGCTACGGCCGATCGGGTGCAGGAGCAAATCCTCTCGCCGGAGCAGCAACGGAAGTACGATTACTTTTTCTTAGAAGCTACTCGACTGAAGGCTAAAAAGGACTATGATGGCGCCTTCGGTCTGCTCGAACACTGCTTAAGCATCAATCCGCAGGCAGCATCGGCACTGTACGAGATTTCGCAATTTTACATGTACCTCAAAATGGTGCCGCAGGGACAGGCTGCCCTCGAACAGGCGGTAGCCAAAGCTCCCGATAACTTCTGGTACAGTCAGGCATTGTCCGGCTTGTATCAGCAGCAGAACCAGCAGGACAAAGCGATCAAACTGCTCGAAGAGATGGTGGTGCGCTTTCCCGGTAAGCAAGATCCGCTGTTCAACCTCATCGACCTGTACAACCAGACCGAGAATTATAAGAAAGTAATCGCTACCCTCGACCGGCTCGAAGATAGGCTGGGCAAGAGCGAACAACTCTCGATGGAGAAGTTCCGCATCTATCTGCAAATGAAAGATGAAAAGATGGCTTTTCGCGAAATAGAGAGTCTGGTACAGGAGTATCCGATGGATATGCGTTACCAAGTCGTGCTGGGCGATGTCTATATGCAGAACAAAAAGGAGAAGGAGGCTTTCGATATCTATCAGAAGGTGCTGGCCGTCGAACCCGACAATCCGCTCGCACTCTTCTCTCTGGCCGCTTATTACGAGCAAACGGGGCAAAAGGAACTCTACGAGAAGCAAATAGATACGCTCCTGTTGAATAAGAAAGTGCCTTCGGAAACGAAGCTCAACGTGATGCGTCAGTTTATCGTACAAGACGAACAAGAGAAGCGCGACAGCACCCGGGTCATTTCACTTTTCGACCGCATCTTGCAGGAGGACTTGGAAGACGACCAGATTCGTATGCTGTACGCCCAATACCTGCAAGCCAAGAACATGGCACCAGCCTCTTTGAAGATACTCGAACAGGTATTGCAGATCGACCCCACGAACAAGGCCGCCCGCATGACACTGCTTGGAGCTGCCGTAGGCAAAGAGGACTATAAGGAAGTAATCCGGCTCTGCGAGCCCGGCATCGAGGCTACCCCGGATGCGATTGAGTTTTACTTCTACCTTGCCATTGCCTATAACCAGGCCGAACGCTGGGACGATGTACTCCATGTGTCGCTCAAAGCACTTGATGTAGTAACACCCGAAACCCGCAAAGAACTTGTGTCCGACTTTTACACCCTCATAGCCGATGTGTATTATAAGAAGGAGAAGATGCTCGAAGCCTATGCCGCTTACGATTCGGCACTGGTTTACAATCCCGCCAACATCGGTGCGCTCAACAACTATGCATACTACCTCTCGGTAGCCCGTCGCGACCTCGACAAAGCCGAGGAAATGAGCTACAAAACGGTCAAAGCCGAACCTAACAATGCCACCTATCTCGATACCTACGCGTGGATTCTCTTTGAGAAAGGCAATTATGCCGAAGCGCGTATCTACATCGACAACGCCATGAAGAGCGACGAACCCCAAGGCAGTGTTGTACTGGAACACTGTGGCGACATCTACTTTAAAACCGGCGATGTGGAGGGAGCCTTGAAGTATTGGAAGCAGGCATTGGAGATGGGGAGCGAATCGAAAACACTCAAACAGAAGATAGAGAAGAAAAAATACATTGCCGAATGAAGAAACTAATCCGAACCATAGGCTGCGTATGCCTGCTTGTGCTGCTGCTGGCCGCTTGCAAAAGCTCTCGCACCGCACTCACAAAGCCCTCGCTCAAAGAGACACGCTATCTTTCGTCCAAACTACAAGTAACCATACCCGGTGGCGGCGGAAGCATGACGGCGGGAGGAACGATGAAGCTCAAGGAGGGAGAACGTGTGCAGATATCCGTTCTCATGCCGATTATCCGTAGCGAAATAGCCCGCATAGAGATTACGCCCGATGATGTTTTGCTCATCGACCGCATGAACAAACGCTATGTACGCGCCTCGCGCAGAGAGTTGGAAGAGATTCTGCCGCGCGATGCCAACTATGCCGCCTTGGAGAAACTATTGTTTGCCGCCTCACTGCCCAATGGACGGGCCGATATGAGCGGCAAGGAGTTGGGTATTCCGCTGTTGGAAAATACACGGGTCAAGCTGTACGACTTCTCGACCGATCCTTTTGTGCTCAACGGCAGTGAAGTTTCTGATAAGTACACCCAAGTGCCTTTGCCCGTATTATTAAAAATGTTATCCGAATTATGAAGCGCCTGTTCGTGTGGATCGTCTCCGCTCTCTGTCTCACTGTTCCGCTTTTGGCTCAATCGAACAAACTGATTAAAGAGCTTGAAAGCAAACGCGGCTCGCTGCAACAGCAGATAGCCGAGACGGAATCGTTGTTGAAAAATACAAAGAAAGATGTGGGCAGTCAGCTCAACAGCCTGGCAGCCCTTACCGGGCAAATCGAGGAGCGCAAACGCTACATTGCGACCATGAACAACGATGTAGAATCGATAGACCGAGAACTGAACAGCCTCGAACGCCAGCTCGGCAAGCTGCGACGCGACCTGCGCGACAAGAAGAAGAAATACGAGTCGTCCGTACAGTACCTCTACAAGAATAAATCCATCGAAGAGAAACTCATGTTTATCTTCTCCGCCAAAACCCTCAGTCAAACCTATCGACGGTTGCGCTACGTGCGCGAGTATGCCACCTATCAGCGTATTCAAGGCGAAGAGATCTTGAAAAAACAAGAACAGGTTACGCTCAAAAAGAAAGAACTTCAACAAGTAAAAGCCGCTAAGGTGTCGTTGCTCAAAGAGCGCGAAAACGAAAAGGTTAAGCTGGAACTTCAGGAGAAGAGTAAGCGAACCATGGTGGCCAACTTGCAAAAAATGCAGAAAGGGCTGCAACAGGAGATCAGCAAAAAACGACGCGAAGCCAATCAACTCAATGCCCGGATCGATAAGCTGATAGCCGAGGAGATAGAGCGTGCCCGCAAGCGTGCCGAAGAGGAGGCCCGTCAGGCTGCCCGCCGCGAAGCCGAAGCCCGTAAAAAGGCCGAAGGAGGTACTCGTTCGCAGTCGAAGGAGAGCGGTAAGCGTGGTAGTGACGATGCATCGGATGCCGCTTCGGCTTCACGCCGCAAGGCCGAACCGCTCGAATCGTACTCCATGAGCAAGGCCGACCGTGAGCTGTCGGGCAACTTTGTCAACAATCGCGGGCGTCTTCCGATGCCTATCTCGGGGGCTTACATCATCACCAGCCACTACGGCGAATATGCTGTCGAGGGGCTTCGCAACGTGAAGCTCGACAACAAAGGAATCGACATTCAAGGCAAGCCCGGTGCACAGGCACGCGCCATATTCGATGGCAAGGTGGCAGCGGTGTTCCAGCTCAATGGCTTGTTCAACATCCTGATTCGTCATGGAAACTACATTTCGGTCTATTGCAACCTCTCTTCCGCCTCCGTCAAGTCGGGCGATACGGTGAGTACCAAGCAAACCATCGGGCAGATATTCTCCGATGGAAGCGATAATGGGCGCACGGTGCTCCACTTCCAGTTGCGACGCGAGAAAGAGAAGCTGAATCCCGAACCGTGGCTGAACCGATAGGCGAAACCGTCCTCTTTCGTTCATGCACTCCCGACCGGTTACCGTAGCAACGGTTACTGCACTTGCCATGCATCGCTACTGCAACCACGTTGCATTATTACTGCACCTGTGTTGCACTGTTGCTGCTGTTCTCATGCGCGATGGAAACCAATAAGGGGAGAAAGCCTACGCTTTCTCCCCTTATTGGTTTTTTCCCGTTGCCAGCGGTGAGTTATAGCCTCAGTCCGTCGAGTAGCTTTAGGTAGAGTTGCAAGGCCTCTTCAATCTCCTTGATCATGATGTACTCATCGGCCGTATGCGAGCGCGAGGAGCGTCCGGGTCCCATCTTGACCGATGGGAAAGGCATCAATGCCTGATCCGACAGGGTGGGTGAGCCGTACGGCACACGTCCGGCAGCAATGGCGCGTTGCACAAACGGATGCTTCTCGTCGACTCTCGACGAATTGAGTCGGAACGAACGGGCTTCGGCCTTGCAGGTCAGGTTTTTCTGCACCTCGGCAAATATCTCCTCGTTACTGTACAGTTCGTTGCTGCGGATATCGACCACGAAGGTGCAGCGGTCGGGCACTACATTGTGTTGCGTGCCTGCGTTAACCATCGTTACACTCATCTTGACCGGTCCCAGCAGCGGCGATACGTTGGGGAAACGGTAGTCGCGGAACCAAGCCATGTCGTTCAGTACCTTGTAGATGGCATTGTCGCCCTCTTCGCGGGCGGCATGTCCGGCGCGTCCGGTGGCCGTTACGTCGAGCACCATCAGTCCTTTTTCGGCAATGGCGGGTTGCATCTCCGTGGGTTCGCCCACTATGGCAAAGGCGATGGGGGGTAGTCCGGGCAGCACGCTCTCGATTCCATCCTTGCCCGATACCTCTTCTTCGCACGAAGCGAGGTAAATGAGGTTGAATTCCTGCTCCGTTCTACATAGTTGCAGGAACACCTGTAGGAGCGTTACCAGACTGGCTCCGGCGTCGTTGCTGCCGAGGCCATAGAGCTTTCCGTTCTCTTCGCGGGGGGTGAATGGGTCCTTTCTCCAACCATTAACGGGCTTCACCGTGTCGATGTGCGAGTTGAGCAGGATGGTTGGTTTTTTGAGGTCGAACATCGGGCTCAGACACCATACGTTGTTGCCTTTGCGACCCGTTTGCATGCCTTCGGCCTCGATATACTGTTGCAGATAGTCGGCCGCCTGCCCCTCTTCGCGGCTGAGCGAGGGGATGCTGATGAGCGACTTTAGTAAGCCGACTGCTTCGGAGGAGTGGATTTCGTTTATCATATCTATGTGGTTGCTTTGAGTGTATGCAAAGATACAAATAATAGTTGATTCTTTCGGTTCGTTCGGCAACTAAATGCTAAGTTGTAGATAGCTAAATGCTTGACTGTGTAGCATAAAATAATTCATAAAACAGACTCGATAATTCCAAATTAAACGATACCTTTGTCGAAGAATAACTAACAATGAAAGATATGACTTATCATCATTTATCTGTCCTGGTACATCGTCAGGCCGAAAAGTATGGCAACAAGATAGCACTGAAATACCGTGATTATCAGACCTCACAATGGATTCCGATCACTTGGAATCAGTTCTCGCAAACCGTTCGCCAGGCAGCCAATGCCTTGGTGGCACTGGGGGTGCAGGAACAGGAGAACATGGGAACGTTCTCGCAAAACAAGCCCGAATGTCTTTTTGTAGACCTGGCAGCATTTGCCAATCGCGCAGTAACCGTTCCACTCTACGCTACCAGCTCTTCGGCACAGGCACGCTATATCATTAACGATGCACAAATCCGCTTCCTTTTTGTAGGCGAGCAGTTTCAGTACGATGCTGCTTTCAGCGTATTTGGTTTCTGTGAATCGTTGAAACAACTGATTATTTTTGATCGCTCCGTGGTGAAAGATCCGCGCGATACGTCGTCGATTTACTTCGATGAGCTCTTGGCAATGGGGGCGGACTTGTCGCACAACGACGTAGTCGAGGCTCGCTCGCAGGCTGCCAGCGAAGACGATCTGGCCAATATTCTCTACACCTCGGGCACTACCGGCGAGCCCAAGGGGGTGATGTTGCATCACTCTTGTTATATGGAGGCCTTCCGCATCCACGACATTCGCCTGACGGATATGACCGATCAGGATGTTTCGATGAACTTCCTGCCGTTGACGCACGTGTTCGAGAAAACATGGGCTTACTACTGCGTGCACAAAGGGGTGCAGAGCTGCATCAACCTTCGTCCCGCCGATATTCAGATGACGATCAAAGAGATTCGCCCCACGCTCATGTGCAGCGTGCCCCGTTTCTGGGAGAAGGTGTATGCCGGCGTACAGGAGAAGATCGCCTCGACCACCGGAGTCAAGAAAGCGTTGATGCTCGATGCCATCAAGGTGGGCAAGGTGCACAACATCGACTACCTGCGTCAAGGCAAAACGCCTCCGTTGATGAACCAGTTGAAGTATAAGTTTTACGATAAAACCATCTATACGTTGCTGAAGAAGACGATCGGTATAGAGAATGGTAACTTCTTCCCTACGGCAGGTGCTGCTGTGCCCGATCAAATCTGCGAATTTGTACACTCGGTGGGCATCGATATGCTTACGGGCTATGGGTTGACCGAATCGACCGCTACCGTATCGTGTACCTCGAAGACGGGATACGACATCGGCTCTGTAGGACAGGTGATGCCTGATGTAGAGGTGAAGATTGGCGACGAGAACGAGATTCTGCTTCGCGGCAAAACCATCACCAAAGGTTACTATAAGAAGGCCGAAGCCACCGCAGCGGCGATCGATGCCGACGGATGGTTCCATACGGGCGATGCCGGGTATTTTATGAACGGACAGTTGTATCTGACCGAGCGTATCAAAGACCTCTTCAAAACCTCCAACGGAAAGTACATCGCTCCGCAAGCGCTCGAAACCAAGCTGGTGGTCGATCGCTACATCGACCAGATTGCGATCATTGCCGATCAGCGTAAGTTCGTTTCGGCATTGATTGTTCCCGTTTACGGTTTCGTCAAGGAGTATGCACAGGAGAAAGGGATTGAATATAAAGACATGGAAGAGTTGTTGCGCCACCCCAAGGTGATTGCTCTTTTCCGTGCCCGTATCGATACGTTGCAACAACAGTTTGCCAACTACGAGCAGATTAAACGCTTCACGTTGCTGCCCGAACCGTTCAGCATGGAGAAGGAGGAGTTGACCAATACCTTGAAGATCCGTCGTGCGGTAGTGGCACAAAACTACAAACCACAAATTGATAAGATGTACGAAGAGTAACACCTTCGCGTACCTATTTATATATAAAGAAGGCTGCACCGATTTTTGTCGGTGCAGCTTTCTTTATATACAGTCCATTCGGTTAGTAGCCGAATATCTCCTCTTGCGTCAACTCTTCAATGGGGCCTACTGCTTTGAGTTTCTCCATATCCAACTCTTTCTTATCGCCTAAGATGCAATAGGTATAGGTGCGATCTTTCACCCACTTCTTCTGGAAGGCAATCACATCGTTGAGCGTCATGCTTTGTGCATCTTTGTACAGCTTGATGCGGCTGTCTACATTCTGCCCGAGGTCTTGCGCATTGATGTATGCCCAGATGATGTCCGACTTCGTAATGCGGTCGGTGCGTAGGCGGGTGATAAGTCCCTCTTTGGCGAGCTTGAAGGCTACTTCCGATTCGGGCATGTTGTTGATGATGTCATTGAATACCGTTATGGCATCGAGCATCTTGTCGTTCTGCGTAGCGATCATGGTGCGCACTACGTAGGGGTATTTCAGCTTGCGCGGTCCTTGCAAAGAAGCCCATGCCGAATAGGCCAAGCCCCTGCTCTCGCGCATCTCCTGAAACACGATCGAGTTCATCGAGCCACCGAAGTATTCGTTGTACATCTGTCGCATCGGCTCTATGTTGGCGTCAAACCGGTCGTCTCTGTTCGATACTTGCGACATATAGATCTGTTTGGCCTCGTAAGGAGCTATCAGTACCTTTGTGGCAGGCGTTTTCAGGTAAGGGAAGTTGGTGCCTGCGGGTATCTCTTTCAATGTTTTGGGTGCGCGGTGCAACTGGTTGATGGTAGCGACCAACGCTTTCTCGCTGCTTGGTCCGTAATAAAGGATGCGGTGCTTGTAGCCGTTTTGTGCATGAATACGGTCGATCAGCTGTTGCGGGTCGAGGCTGTTCAGCTCGGCTTCGGTTACCAGATTGGTCGAAGGCGATTTCGCACCGTACAGCGCATAGTTTGTCAGGCGGCCGAAGTTCTGCTGTTGGTTCAGTTTGGCGTCTTTGCGTCCTTTCAGTATATTGGCTGCCATGTCGGTATAGGCTTTCGGGTTTACTTGTGCATCCGCCATCAGCTTTTCGAAGAGTTTCATTGCCTCCGGCATGTTTTCGTTCAAGCCCGATAGTACAACGTAGGTACGCTCGGCATCGGGAACCACGCGGAACGTACAGGCCAGACGATAGAATTCGCTTTTAACCTGTTCGGGAGTCATATCTGACGTGCCCAAATATTCGAGATAGCCGAAGGCAGTGCCCAGCAGCTTGTCGTTGTTGTTGCCCATATCAAACACGTACATCAACTGAAAGAGGTCGTTGTTCGTGTTCTGCTTGTACAACACAGGAATGCCCGATTGCGTTTTGAGCTGGCTCAGGTCGCGCTTGAAGTCCAGAAACTGCGGTTCGATAGGCAGCACGGTGCTGCTTTGCACCTCTTTGAGAAAGGGGCTGGTTGCATCGCGGTTCATCACGATGGGCGTTATCTGAGGCTTATCCATCTTCTTTTCGTTCGGATCTTTTCCCTGTCGTTTGTACACAACGGCATAGTTGTCGTCTTTCAGGTATTTATTGGCAAAGGCTACGATGTCGCCTTTCGTCAGTTTGCTCATGCGGTCGATGCCCGTTACCTCGTCGGCCCAATCGGTACCGTTGATGAAAGAGCTTACAAACCAATCGGCACGTCCTCCGTTACTTTCGAGCTGCTGAAGCTGGTAGAGTTTGAAGTTATTGATGTTGGCTTGCAGCATCTTTTCGTCAAAATCGCCTGCCCGCAGTTTCTTTACCTCGCCGAGCAGAAGATCTTTGATTTCATCGAGTGTTTGCCCTTGCTTGGGGCGAGCCTGCATCAGCAGGAAGCTATAATCACTCATGCCACTGGGGTATGCGTAGGCTTGTAGCACCTTCTGTTGCTGATTCAGATCGAGGTCGATAAGTCCCGCCTTGCCGTTGTACAGAATTTGCGATACTACCTGCAAGATTTCGTAGTCTTTGCTTGCCGCCTCCGGAAATCTCCAGGTGAGCGACAGGCTCTCGGCCTCGGGACCTACCACTTCGCAAACCACCGGTGCGGTTATTTCGCTCTCTTTGCTCACAGAGAGCTTCGGCAGATTGGGGTTGGGTTTCATTGCCCCGAAGTACTTGTCGATGGTGGCAATCATCTGGTCGGGGTCGAAATCGCCCGAAAGACAGATCGCCATATTGTTGGGTACGTACCACGTTTGATGGTAGTTCTTGATGTTTGTAATCGATGGGTTTTTCAGATGCTCCTGTGTTCCCAATACGGTTTGTGTACCGTACGGATGGTGTGGGAAGAGTGCCGACAGCACTGTTTCGTACACCTTGCGCGAGTCTCTGGTCAGCGACATGTTTTTCTCTTCGTACACTGTTTCCAGCTCGGTATGGAAGCCGCGGATCACGTTGTTCTCAAATCGGTCGGCCTGTATCTTCGCCCAGTTATCAATTTGATTCGAAGGGATATCCTCCACATAAACCGTCTGGTCGAAGGAGGTGTAGGCATTGGTGCCGTTGGCGCCGATGGCAGCCATCAGTTTGTCATACTCGTTGGGGATGGCGAGCTTCGATGCTTCGTATGAAAGGCTGTCTATCTGGTGGTAGATGGCTTTGCGGGCAGCCTCGTCGGTTGTTTTGCGGTATGTTTCGAACTTTTGTTCGATTTGGTCGAGCAGCAGTTTCTCGGTAGCATAGTTCTGGGTGCCGAACTTCTCGCTTCCTTTAAACATGAGGTGCTCAAAGTAATGTGCCAGTCCGGTTGTTTCGGCAGGGTCGTTCTTTCCCCCTACCTTGACGGCGATATATGTCTGGATGCGGGGTGTTTCCTTGTTGACGGTCATGTATACTTTGAGTCCGTTGTCGAGCGTGTAGATACGAGCTTTGAGAGGGTCATTGGGAACGGTTTCGTAGCGGTACTCCTTGGCACTGGCGCTACTCACTGCTGAGGCTATCAGAAAGAATAGCAACAGATAAGAAAGGCGAAGTTGTTTTTTCATAAGCGAACAATTTAGTTATGAAAGCAAAGGTAGCAGATTTTTGTTTATCTTTGCACTCTAATTCACAATAAAAAAAAGATTATATGATTACTATTGAGCAACTTAAAGACGTGAAAGAGCGCACCGATGCGCTGAGGAGGTACCTTTGACGTCGACGGAAAGAAAATTCAAGTCGAAGAAGAACAACTAAGAACGCAGGCTCCCGGATTCTGGGATGACCAGAAACGAGCCGAAGCTCAAATGAAATTGGTCAAAGGCATTCAGAAATGGATCGACGGCTACAACGAAGTCAAGACCATGAGCGATGAACTTGAGCTTGCTTTCGATTTCTATAAAGAAGAGCTGGTAACCGAAGCCGAGATCGATGCCGATTATGCCAAGACACTGGCTGCCATCGAGAATCTGGAGTTGCAGAATATGCTTCGCGAGGAGGCCGACCAGATGAGTTGTGTACTCAAGATCAATTCGGGTGCAGGTGGTACCGAGAGTCAGGATTGGGCGTCGATGCTGATGCGTATGTATTTGCGCTATGCCGAAACCAATGGTTACAAAGCGACCATCTCCAACTATCAGGATGGCGATGAGGCCGGTATCAAAACCTGTACGATACAGATTGAAGGCGACTACTCTTACGGATACCTCAAAGGCGAGAACGGTGTGCATCGGTTGGTGCGTGTTTCTCCTTACAATGCGCAAGGGAAACGTATGACATCGTTCGCTTCGGTATTTGTTACCCCGCTCGTCGACGATACCATCGAGGTCGAAATCTTACCGGCTGCCATCTCTTGGGATACCTTCCGTTCGGGTGGAGCAGGTGGACAGAATGTAAACAAGGTAGAGTCGGGCGTTCGTTTGCGCTATCAATACAAAGATCCGTATACCGGCGAGGAGGAGGAAATCTTGATTGAGAATACCGAAACGCGCGATCAGCCCAAGAACAAAGAGAATGCCTTGCGCATGCTCCGTTCACTGCTTTACGATAAAGAGCTACAACACCGACTGGCCGAACAAGCCAAGGTCGAAGCCGGCAAAAAGAAAATCGAGTGGGGATCGCAGATCCGTAGCTACGTATTCGATGACCGCCGGGTGAAAGATCATCGCACCGGTTTCCAAACAGCCGATGTCAATGGCGTGATGGACGGTAAAATAGACGGTTTCATCAAAGCATATCTGATGGAGTTCTCGAACGAAGAAGTAAGATAAATACAGATATGGCTGCACAGTAATCGTTCCGAAAGGATGGTTGTGCAGCCATTCTTCTTTTCAAAGGGCAGGGATTCCACCCCAAAGGTTCCGACCATCACATCCCGGTGTCTCGGCTCCTAAATATAATACAAATGTAACATCACGCTATAAATAAGCACATTCTCACCACTTTTACTTATTACGGGCTTTGCCCTTCATTTTATTCTCATTATTTTTGGCAGGTTTAATTTTTTATTCTTACTTTGTTAGCGTTGAACTTAAAGCTATATATAGTATGAGTAAGAGTAAGAAAAAAGCAAAGCACAGCAAAAAAGAAGAGGAGCAAGCTAACAGAGTAATGAAGGTTGTTTTTATATCGCTCATTGTACTGGCATTAGTGATGCTGGTTGGTTTTTCTTTTTTAGGCTAAAGAAAATAGGGAGTGCTTAAACCTCACTCCCTTTTAATTGTTTTATTAAATAAACGAATGAGAAAACGCTTGGTTACGCTTACTGTATTGGGATGTTTACTGGCTTGCCCAGCGATGGGCTATGCTGATGAACCACAATCTTCCTTACCCGAGGTGAAAAAAGAATCACTCACCTTTAGCTCAGATGACAATAAGTTTAAAATTACCTTTGGGGGTCGGATACAAGCCGACGGTGCATTATTCTTCGGCGAAGATTATCAGCCCATAGGCGATGGGGTAGGCTTTCGTCGGGTGCGCTTGCATACCGATGTGTCGTTTGGTAAACAACTGTCCGGTAAAATAGAGATGGACTTTACCGACGGAGGCTTTTCGCTTAAGGACTGCTTCATTCGCTATAACCTCAACAACGGAATCTATTTACGTGCCGGAAACTTCAAAGAGAGTTTCGGTATGGATGCCATGACCTCGTCGGGCGATCTCATGTTTATGGAAAAAGCCAATGTAAGCTCGGCCTTTAACCCGGAGTTTCACATGGGTGTGCAAGCTGCGTGGCAATACAAGCAGTTCTTTGGAGCAGCGGGCGTACACTTCAGAGCCATTAACGGAAGCAAAGAGAAAGACTATTCCGAAAGCAATAATAAGGATGGGATAGACGAAGGAATTTCATATACCGCCCGCGGGGTATGGATGCCAATGTCCGCCAATAAAGAAAAAGGGCTTCACCTGGGGCTGGCCGCCTCTTATCGCACTCCCAAAACCAGTGTAGGTACAAAGATGCCCAACACGGTACGTTATAGCTCCAATTCGTTGTCGCGTATCAATAAAATTAAGTTCTTAGATACCGGTCCTATCGCTTCGGTCAGCCACGACTGGTTGGTGGGTGCCGAGTTGGGTGCCTTCTACAAAGCCTTTCGTATGCAGGGCGAATATATTCTGAACAATACCAGCCGCATGGAAGGTTTGGGTACTGAACGGTTCAATGGCTTCTACGTACAGGCATCTTATCTTTTATTTGGTGGACAGCAAAAGTACAGTACTTCGCGAGGAGCCTTTACCGAGCCTTCTTTCGGGCGTAGCTGGGGCGATGTGGAGCTGGCTGCACGCTTCGATCGACTCGATCTGAATGGAAATCTCATCAAAGGTGGAACTTCCGACGGATGGACAGTGGGTGCTACCTATTATGTAAACCGCAACCTGAAACTCCAGCTCAACTACTCGTATGTTGCTCACGATAAATATGCCAATGCGTACGGGGCGGCAGCAGTTGGTGTGATGGAAAACGGACAGATAGCTTACAAACCCGAAGATGTAGCTGGCGAAGGTGGAAATGATTATGGCATTTTGGGTCTTCGTATTCAATTGAAATTCTAAGTATATGGCACAGGAGATTGAACGGAAGTTTCTCGTAACCAAAGAGTTTAAGTCGCAGGCCTATGCGCACAGCCGAATCAAGCAAGGCTATATCAGTAGCGTTCGTGAGCGAACGGTGCGGGTGCGCATTCGCGACGATAAAGGCTACCTTACAATCAAAGGAATCTCCAATGCTGCCGGTACCAGCCGATATGAATGGGAGCGAGAGCTCCCGTTGATCGAGGCCGAGGAACTGATGAGGCTTTGCGAACCCGGCGTGATCGACAAAACCCGTTACCTAGTACGTAGCGGAGCGCATGTATTTGAGGTAGACGAATTCTATGGCGACAATGCCGGACTGGTAATGGCCGAGGTGGAACTTGCCCACGAAGGTGAATCGTTTGTAAAACCCGATTTTATCGGCGAGGAGGTCACCGGCGATGCACGCTACTATAATTCGCAATTAATGAAAAAACCATTTATAAGCTGGTGATTTAACAAATAATCTTTATATTTGTTCTTGTACTAAAAGGACACTATATGGAACAGCTTTATGAATACCTGCCTAGCGAACTGGTTACTTTTCTGTTGGTTACGTTATTTTCTCTTCTTATCGGCCTCTCTCAACGAAAGATCAGTTTGAAGCGTGAGGGTGAAACGACGCTTTTCGGTACCGACCGCACTTTCACTTTTATCGGAATCTTAGGTTATCTGCTTTATATTCTCGATCCCGAGCAGTTGCGTCTCTTTATGGGTGGCGGTGCTATTCTGGGAGTGCTGTTGGGGCTGAACTATTATGTTAAGCAATCGCAGTTTCATGTCTTTGGCGTTACAACGATTATCATTGCACTCATTACCTATTGTATTGCTCCGATTGTGGCAACGCAACCCTCTTGGTTCTATGTCATGGTTATCGTTACCGTGTTGCTGCTTACCGAGTTGAAACATACCTTCACTGAAATAGCTCAGCGAATGCAGAATGACGAGATGATTACACTCGCCAAGTTTCTTGCCATCAGTGGTATCATTCTGCCCATGCTGCCCAATCACAACCTCATTCCCGATATAAACCTGACGCCCTATACCATTTGGTTGGCAACGGTTATCGTTTCGGGCATTTCCTACCTGTCTTATCTACTGAAACGGTATGTGTTTCATGAATCGGGCGTACTTATATCCGGTATTATAGGTGGATTGTATAGCAGCACGGCTACCATCTCAGTATTGGCGCGCAAAAGCAAAAATGCACAGCCTCAAGAGGCTACCGAGTATGTAGCTGCGATGTTGCTTGCTGTGAGCATTATGTTCCTTCGCTTTATGATGCTGATTTTTATTTTCAGCCGCGAGATATTTGCAAACATATACCCCTATTTACTTATTATGGCTCTTATCAGTGCGGCTACCGCCTGGTTTATTCATACCCGGCAAAAACGTAAAGTTTCTTCCGATCCGGTGGTCGAAGAGGACTCGAGCGATAACCCGTTGGAGTTTAAAGTAGCGTTGATCTTTGCCGGACTATTTGTTGTATTTACTATCCTTACGCATTATACATTGTTGTATGCCGGTACAGGTGGTTTAAATCTCTTGTCGTTCATCTCCGGCTTCAGCGATATCACTCCTTTTATTCTTAATCTTCTACAAGACACAGCGCATGTAACCGGATTTGTTATTACCGCATGTACCATGCAGGCCATTGTAAGCAATATCATGGTCAATATGTGTTACGCACTTTTTTTCTCGGGCAGGCGTAGTGCACTCCGCCCTTGGATACTCGGTGGCTTTAGTTGTGTGATCGTGGTCAATATCATTCTATTAGCTGTTTTCTATTTTATTGACTAAATCGATTTGTTTTACATCATTTGTTTAGTATTCTTAACTCCGAATATTTCGTAGAGGTCGCCAAATCACCTATTTTTGTCGCAGTCCTGTGATAAATAGGATAACTTTGCGTCTTATTAGTTATGAACTCAAATTAATGTTACCATGAAGAACAAACTACTATTGTTAATTTTACTATTGTCTTTCCTTACTACGGCCGGCTATGCGCAGCAAGCGGTTTCCTCTTCGTATTCGATCAAAGGGGTGCTGTTGGATTCGTTGACGCAAGAAGGCGAGCCCTATGCAACCATTCGCATCGTAAAAAAGGAAGCACCTGCCAAAGCACTAAAGATGGCCGTTACTGATATGAAAGGTCGGTTTCAGGAGAAGATGAGTGCACCTCCCGGCCTTTATACACTTACCATCTCGTCGATAGGTAAAATAACCGTAGTAAAGGATTTCACATTGAAGCCCGAAGAAAAAACAGTCGATCTGGGAACGCTCTACACAGCCGAAGCAACCAACGAACTGAAAGGAGTTGAAGTAATTGCCCAGAAACCATTGGTAAAGGCTGATATTGATAAGATAGAATATAATGTGCAGGACGACCCCGATTCGAAAAGCAACACAGTACTCGAAATGCTTCGTAAAGTACCTCTTGTAACGGTAGATGGCGAAGATAATATTAAAGTCAACGGTAGCAGCAGTTTCAAGATACATGTGAATGGAAAGCCTGATAACATGATGAGCAACAATCCGGTGGATGTACTAAAAAGTATGCCGGCCAATACGATCAAGCACATTGAAGTAATAACCAATCCCGGAGCTAAATACGATGCCGAAGGTATCGGAGGTATTCTGAATATCGTAACAATTGGTAGTGGGTTTGAAGGGTATACCGCCACTTTCTCGGGCAATGCCAGCAATACCGGCGGCGGAGCCAGTGCGTATGCGACTATAAAAAAAGGAAAACTAACCTTATCCGGTCGGTATAGCTTTAACCTCAATTCTTCGCCGCGCTCTTACTCGAATGGTACGCAAGAGAATACCGAAGCAAAGACTGAGATTGTAAGCGAAAGCTCCTATAAAAGCGACTATGGCTTTCAAAGTGGAAACCTGGAAGGAAGCTACGAGATCGATACTTTGCGATTGATCAGCCTCGGTTTTGGTATGTATGGTGGCAACAATGACGGAACCAACCAGGGCTTTACACAGATGCGTAACATGAGGGCTGCGGCACTTTCCGATCCGCTCTATTCGTACCATACCAATGGAAACAACAGCGGGTCGTGGTATTCTATTCGTGGAAATCTCGATTATCAACGTACATCGCGCAAGAACAAAGAACGTATGTTTACGCTTTCTTATAAGATAAATACACGTCCCAGTACTTCCGACTCTAAATTCTGGTACAGCGATATCAAGTTCACACCCGAGTGGTCGGACTATCTGGATGCCGTTTTGCTGAACCAAAGCTCCAATGGCAAACAGAACAGTTCCGAACATACTTTTCAGGCCGATTATACAACCCCTATTGCTAAAATACATACGTTGGAAACAGGTTTGAAATACATCATTCGTAGCAATACCAGCGATAACAACCGATACAATGAAGACGGAGAATACGACGCGTATCGCAGTAGTCATTACAAGCACCTGAACGATATTATGGCAGCATATCTGGGATATGGTATCAAGGTGAAGAAGTTTTCGGGTAAGGCGGGAGTGCGTTATGAACGAACCATGCAGGACGTGAAATATGCCGATACGCCCGATCGCAATTTCGATTCGAACTTTAATGATGTAGTTCCTTCGGCCAGTTTTGGCTTTAAGCTGACGGAAATGTCAAACATCCGCGCTGGATATGATATGCGTATATGGCGCCCGAGTATCTGGTTTCTGAATCCGTATCTTGACGACACCAATCCTAGCTATATTCGGCAAGGAAATCCGAATCTGGAGAGTGAAAAGAGCCATGCATTCAACATTAGTTACAGTAACTTTACGCAAAAGTTCAACTTGAATCTCTCTTTGCGCTATTCGTTCAATAACAACGGTATTGAGAACGTAACAACGTTGGTAAATGATAAAGAGATTGGAGGTTTGAAGAATCCTACGGGTAAAGAGGTACTGTATTCTACCTATCAAAACATCGGTAAGAGTAATTCGGCCGGTCTGAGTGCGTACGTAAACTGGAATGCATCGCCCAAAACTCGTGTATACATGAATATGAATGCCGATTACGCTCACCTGAAGAGTCCGGCGCAAAATCTGGAGAACCGCGGATGGAACTTCTTTGCTTACGGAGGTGTACAGCAAACCCTGCCGCTCGATATTCGTGTGAGTTTGAATCTCATGGGGCAAACACCTTATACCACGTTGCAAGGCAGAGGAAGCAGCTACTATGATTATAATTTGAGTGTCAATAAATCGTTCTTGAAAGAGAAGCGATTAACGTTGAGTGCCTTTGCTGGCAACTTCTTCCAGAAATACCAAAAGAGTAGCTATACGACCGAGGGGGTTGGCTTTAAAAATAGTTCGGACTCCAAATATTCGCGCCGTCGGTTCGGTGTGAGTGTCAGCTATCGTATCGGTGAACTGAAAGCCAGTGTCAAAAAAGCCTCTCGTAGCATCAACAACGATGATGTGAAAGGTGGAGGTGGCGATGGTGGAGGATCGACAAACTAATCCATAAAGCAAAGGCTCTTGCTCAATCTAAAGATGAGCAAGAGCCTTTTTCTTATTCTTTCATTCCCAATTTCTTTAGTCCGTTCTTTACATCCGGATGGCTCATGAAGAGCTTCCATAATAGGCCGGTTCGATAATTCTCAATCATGACAGCTATAGGACCTTGGTCAATGGCGAGGTAGCGTTTCGGATACCAATTGTCGGTTTCGCTGAAAGCGTCGTAGAATCCATATGGCCCCATGACCTTATCGCCCATTTTATAAAGGTGGCGCATTACCTGCAAGGAGTACTCAGGGGTATAGACGATGGAAGATAGTGCAGCCGTGGGTGCAATGACTCCCAGATCATCGCGCTCATTCGGGCTATGAGCGGCATACCCGTTGACCGAATAGCTGGCGGTAAGCCCCCAGAGGTCGGGCCCGAATCCTTTGTAATGTTTGGGATTACGGATACAGTAAGCCCGGTTGACCAGTGTTAAGTTCCGCATTTCGTTAAAGTAGCTCGGGCAGTATTCATCACCCAACCCCACCGGATCGAGTCCGAGGAAGGAGTATTGTGCCCAAAACAGTGGCCCGGCTTCCGTACCTTGATAGCGTAGGTGGAGTTCAATGCCTTCTACCTTATGCGGAGAGACGATGGCTCCGTTCTGTGCCCAACCTTCGTGGTATACGGCTGCCGGAACGCCATGAGTAGGCGATGAGGCCGCCAGAATATACATAATCATACATTCGTTGTACCCGTGTACAGGAAAGTCCATATCCCATCCGTAAGTAGGGCTCCAATGCCAATAGAGCACATTTTGTTCGCCACGGCGATACCAGTTCCAGTCAACATCCCGCCATAAGGTATCGATGCGCTTGGCTAAGGCTTGTTCCAAGCGGTCGCCGTTTACGTAGTATTGGTGGGCGGTCAATAATCCCTGCATTAAGAAGGCCGTTTCAACAAGATCCCCCCCGTTATCCTTTTGTCCGAAAGGTTGTACGCGTCCCGTTTCGCCATTCCACCAATGTGGATACGCTCCTTTGAAACGGTCGGCACGTTCGAGAAACGATACGATACGTTCCATGCGTTCGCGACCCTCCTGAGGAGTAATGTATCCTCGATCGATACCGGCAATGAGTGCCATGATACCGAATCCGCTACCCCCCGAAGTTACTATCTCGGGGCCACCTGCCGGGTAGTTATGATCCATGTGATAACGTTCGCGAGCCATGCCGCTGGTGGCCTCGGCAGCCTCCCAGAAATAAAGGAAGGTGCGCCGTTCTACCGAATCTAACAATTCGCTATCGGTCAGCGTATCGGCAGCCGGAGTGGCTGTAACCGCTTTCTTGTGGTTCGTACACGATTCTGTTCCTGCCATCAGGCAAGCACAGAGGGCATACAGTCCTATTGCTCTCAACCTTTTCATTGCAAGGAGAATTTAGTTGTCATTACATCCCGGCTGTTGCTGCCAATCATGACTTCAAACTCTCCCGGTTCGGCAACAAACTTCAAGTCGTAATTGTAGAATTTGAGCATGTCGGGTGTGATGGTAAAGTTGACCACGCGTGATTGCCCCGGTTGCAGGTAAATCTTCTCAAATCCTTTCAGCTCCTTCACGGGACGTGTAGTACTGCCTACAAGGTCGCGTATGTAGAGTTGAACGACTTCGCTGCCGGCAAACTGTCCGGTGTTGGTAACCGTTACCGAAGCGGTGAGGGAGCCATTCATAGTCATCGATGGATTATTTACCGTCAGATTACTGTAAGTAAACGTTGTATAGGATAGCCCGAAACCAAACGGATACAGCGGGTCGTTGCTCACGTCGAGGTAGTTTGAACGGAACTTCTCAAATCCGCTGCCGGCTTTGAGTGGTCGACCGGTGTTCTTGTGTGCGTAGTACAACGGAATTTGCCCTACATTTTGTGGGAAACTCATGGTCAGCTTTCCGCTCGGGTTAACACGTCCGAACAAGACATCGCCAATGGCATAAGCCGCTTCCGAGCCGCCGAACCATACATTCAGTATGGCAGGTACATTGGCTTGCTCCCAGTTGAGTACCAGAGGGCGTCCGGTGAACAGCACCAATACAACCGGTTTGCCTGTGGCAACAAGGGCTTTGAGTAAAGTTTGTTGCACATCGGGCAAGGACAGGTCGGTGCGGCTGCTGCTTTCGCCGCTCATCTCGGACGATTCGCCCAGTGCAGCCACAATAACATCTGCCTTATTGGCCGTTGCCAATGCCTCTTGCAAGAGTTGTTCGTTGGTTCGGGAGTCACGATTCAAAGAACGGCCAAACATGGTGGCGCGTTCCTCGTAAGCAGAGTCGGCTATCAGGTTGCTGCCTTTGGCATAAAGCAAGGTGATGTTTGCACCATTCTCTATCGTTGGGATATACCACGGTTCACTGGGTTGGTTTAAAGGCATCATATCCATCTGCCCCACCATCTGGCGCAATCCTTCAATGAGCGAAGGAGAACGGTCGAGCACGGCGGCCACACTCCAGGTGCCCGGCATATTGGTGCGTGTATCGGCCAATGGACCAATAACGGCAATGGTACCGTTGGCACGCAAGGGCAGGGTTTGGTTCTCGTTTTTAAGCAATACGAAGCTCTCGGCAGCAATGCCGCGGGCGGCGCGACGATGAGCGGCGGTAAAAATGTCGCGTGCCGGACGCGCCGGGTCGCAGTATTTATAAGGATTCTCAAACAGCCCCAGCTTATACTTAGCCTCCAGAATGAGGCGGCAAGCGTTATTCAATGTCGCCATCGAAACCTTTCCCTCTTTTATGGATTGTGCGATGGTTCCTACGAAGGCATCGCTTACCATATCCATGTCGATGCCTGCATTCAATGCTTGTGCAGCGACTGCTTGCTGATTGCCTACGCCATGGTCGATCATTTCATTGATGCCGGTGTAGTCTGTTACTACGAATCCACCAAAGCCCCACGTATTGCGTAGCACATCGGTCATCAGCCAACGATTGCCGGTAGCGGGCACACCGTCTACTTCGTTGAACGAGGCCATCACACTACCTACGCCTGCTTCTACGGCAGCTTGGTAGGGTAGCATATACTCATTGAACATGCGTTGGCGACTCATGTCTACCGTATTGTAATCACGCCCTCCTTCGGCTGCTCCATAAAGAGCAAAGTGCTTTACGCACGCCATGATTTCATCATTGCGCTTCATGGCTTCGCCCTGATACCCTTGTACCATCGCTTTGGCTATGAGTGCGCCCAGATAAGGGTCTTCGCCCGATCCTTCGGAGACGCGTCCCCAGCGAGGGTCACGGCTTACATCGACCATGGGCGAGAAGGTCCATGAAATACCATCGGCCGAAGCTTCGACTGCTGCAATGCGAGCCGATTGTTCAATAGCCCCCAAGTCCCATGTACAGGATAGTCCCAAAGGAATAGGAAAAATAGTTTCGTAACCGTGAATAACATCCATACCGAAAAGCAAGGGAATACCCAGTCGGGATTGTTCTACGGCTAACTTTTGTACATCGCGTATTTTCTCTACTCCTTTCAGATTGAATAATCCGCCTACTTGTCCGGCTTGTATCTTCTGGGCGATGTTGGCACTTTTGGCCTGTCCGGTGGTTATATCGCCTGCTGCGGGCAAGTTAAGTTGACCGATCTTCTCTTCGGTGGTCATGCGGCTCATGAGCGCATCGATGAATCGATTCATGTCCTGCGGCGACTTCTGAGCTTGTGCAGTCAGCGCCATCGCCAACAGGACGAATGTGAATATATAGTTTCGCTTTTTCATATATTTATTTTTATACCGGTGTTTATTTACCCGATGTCTTCTTGAAATTAATAATTCGGGTTCTGTATCAAGACACCTTTCGACTTATCTATCTCGGTTTGAGGCAAGGGTAACAGTGCATTTTTAGGTTGATAGTTCACTTTACCTGCTGCGTGTAGTACATCGGAAGCAATGCCCCAACGTACAAGATCGTAGAAACGGTCGAACTCCATACCCAACTCAACTCTGCGCTCGTGGCGAATGGCATCGCGAAGAACGCTTTGCGACAGAGAGGTGATTTTGGGTAACACATTGGCGTTATTTCCACGGGCGGCAGCACGCACTAACTCCAAATCGGCATTAGCTTCGGCCGTTTTGCCCAACTCATTGGCACTTTCGGCTGCCATCAGTACCACGTCGGAATAGCGGATAAGACGAATGTTCACCCAAAACCCTTTGTTGGTAAACTCACGGCGCAAGGAAGGATCGGTATAAACCTTCTTGTTAAAGGCAAAACCCATGGCTTGCGATACAGGTGATTCCTTGTAAGGGGTATTGGTGTTCTCCGGAGTGACCGGGTCGGTATCTTCCTTGCGGAAATAGAGCAACGTAGCGTCACGTCTAGGATCTCCAGCCTCGAAAGCATTATACATGAGCGGAGTGGCCATATGCCATCCCCAACCTAAATCCCATTGACCGGCACCACGTACACCTTGCACTTCGGCAAATTGACTACCAATCTGTGTACTTGCAGGCATGGCAGCGGTGGCTGTGCATTGTAGCTCGAAGATAGATCCGCCGGAGTTTTCGCCACGGTCGGTAAATATTTCATCATAAGGTGTCTTTAAGTTGTAAAGTCCACTCTGCATCACATCGTTGGCAGCTACATAGAGGCTGTCCCAATTATTACGCATCATGAACGTACGAGCGTGAAGCGAACGTGCGGCTCCCCATGTGAGACGACCCAAGAACTCGGGACTCCATTGTTCAGGTAGTAAAGATTCTGCTGTACTCAAGTCGCTATCTATCTGTTTATACAGGTTAGCAACTGTAGTCTTGGGTACATTGGCATCGGATGCTTGATTCACCCGAATGGTAACAAGAGGTACTTCGCCAAAAGCACGGACAAGGTTGAAGTAGCAATAGGCTCGGAAGAACATTGCTTCGCCGCGGTTACGTCGGTCGTTGTCGGTCAGTTTACCGGTAGCTTCGGTATCGGCAATCGTCTGTAGAATATCATTGCATTGGAAGATGACCGCATAGTTCTGACTCCAATAAGCACCTAACAAACCATTGGTAGGGGTGTATACAAAGTCGTCATACATCTGTGCTACGTCGGATCCGTCGCTGATGGTACTTCCTTTTTCGCTGTCTTCGCTGCGGAAACAATGGATGGCAAAAGCCGGAGCGCCGGCGGTGATGTTATAATCTCGCATCATGGTGTATACATTATATATCTTACCGTCTACCAGCGCATTGGGGTTATCGTCTTCGGTGAACTGCCCTTGGGGGCTACGGTCGAGAAAATCGTTACAACTGCTTGTCAGTGCCGCAATGGCTACCAGCAAAATGAATTTATATCGTTTCATTATGTATGAGTTTAATTGGTGAATAATCGCTTATCGCACTTTGTGAGTGCACGAAGCATTTAGAACGTTAGGTTAATACCAAATGTATAGATGGCTGGAACCGGATAGCTACCGTTGTCTACTCCGAAAGCAATAGCCGAGCCACCCAGTTCGGGTGTGAAGCCGGTATTGTGCTTCCATGTTTTCAAGTTCTGTGCATTTACGTAGAGTTTGAGTGCTTGCAAGCGGATTTTGGCAAGCAATGTTTTGTCAAACGAATAAGCTAATTGCACATTGCGAATACGGAAGAAGCTACCACTTTCTATAAAATACTCAGAGTTGAACGAGTTGATAGAATGCTTGGTGTTCAACAGCGGTTGCGAGTTAGAGGTACCCTCGCCGTGCCAGCGGTCGAGTCGTTGATCGAGGTAGTTGAATTGGGCAAAATTGTAATTATCCCATGTGCGGAATATCTGATTTCCGCCTTGGCCCATCATATCGACAGCCAAATCCCAGTTCTTATAAGACAAACCTAAAGACATACCATAGGTTACATCCGGTGTCGGGTCGCCAATCTTGGTGCGGTCTGCGGGAGTAATCTTACCGTCTCCATTCACATCGGCAAACTTTAAATCGCCGGGTGTTACCGTTGCCAATGTGTTGGTAGGCGATGCACTGATCTCGGCTTGATTCTGATAGATGCCATCTACTTTGTACCCATAGAAGAAACCGATCGGATATCCTGCTTCTGTATAGCTTTGACCCTTATCGCCTGCAATGATCGAATATCCTTCCTGTACCAAGCTCTTTACTTTATTATTGATCGTAGTCAGGTTGGCACTCACTGAGTATCCCCAGTTGCCAATCTGATCGCGCCAGGTGGCAGCCAGTTCAACACCACTATTCTGAATTTCGCCAAGGTTGCCGATACCGGGTATCGTTCCCGAAATACCCGGTACGCTGGCTAGCAGGTCTTTGGTGTTCTTTTTGTAATATACACCTTCGAAATGGAGTCGGTTGCGTAGCATATTGGCTTCGAAACCAGCTTCCCAAGCTTCTACCTTTTCCCAACGCAGGTCGGGGTTGGGCAGGTAGGCTAACTGATAGCCCGGATAGATAATAGATGGGCTGCCAAATACTGCCGAATATGCATTCTTCAATAGAGGCTCGGCCGGATAAGCAGTATCAAGATTCTGGTTTCCTAATGTACCCCAAGAGCCTTTGATCTTCAGCATGTCGAGCCATTTTATTCCCTTCATAAACTCTTCTTCGCTCATCAACCAACCGGCACCCACAGAATAAAAGTTCTGCCATTCATTGCCAGTGTAGGAGAATGCCGAAGAGCCATCACGGCGGAAGGATCCGTTAAATAAGTACTTGCCTTTGTAATTATAGATCACACGACCCAACATAGAAACAGTGCTTCGTTCCCACTGAGTGCTTCCGTTGGTGGCGGTGGCAGCATCACCAATGCTGACGAACCATTTATTAGGGTCGTAAGGAATGACTAATCCGACACCTTGTTTGCGGGCTGCATCGAGACGGCTGAGCGAATTATAATAGGTGGTAAAGCCGACAGTAGCCGTTAGGTTGTGGGTGCCTTCTTTGAAGCTGTTCTGGTAAGTTAGTACATAGTCGCTTTGTACTTTTGTTTCGTTCTGTTTAAACTGGCTCACCTCAGTCTTTCCGGTGCCCAGCGTGGCTATATTACCAGATACCGTAGGGTCGTACACTTTAAGAATAGGCATGTAAAGCCGTCCGTTGTCCGAAGCATAATCCATGGAAAAGGTAGCCCGAGCAGTAAAATACTTAAGAAAATTAAGCTCGCCATAAATGCTGCCCGAGGCACGATAATTCTCCGCTTTATTGGTATTGGCTTGCAGGTCTACTTTAACCATTGGGTTATTGATCTGTGCCTTTTGGAACTCGGGCAAGGCGGTATAGAGTCCATATTCATCATTGAATATCGGTGCAACAGGGGTGGCTCGAATAGCATCCAATACCTCTTTTGCATCTGTTGGCAACATACGTGCCCCGTTGAACTGGAATCCTACTTTTAAGTTATCGGTAATTTTATACTCATTGCTGGCATTGATCGTTACCTTGCTAAACTTTTCATGACGGATGTTACCTTGTTCATAAGCATATCCTACGCCGAGATAGAAACTATGTTTAGGAGAGGCACCTGTAATGCTGATGTTGTTGTTGGTTAAGAAAGCTGTTTGAAAGATGGCATCCTGCCAGTTGGTGTTGGCATTCCAATTATTGAAATTGAACGGGGTGGCACCTTCGTTTGTCAGTTGTTCATTGTATAGTTCTTTAAACTGCGACGCGTTGGTAAGACCAATTTTATCAACTACCGATTTCCATCCGAAAGAGGTGTTGATGTTCACCAATGTTTGTCCTTCTTTGGCTTTTTTCGTTGTGATGATAATGACACCATTGGCACCCCGTACACCGAAGATAGCGAGTGATGAGGGATCTTTTAAAATCTCCATGGACTCGATGTCTTCCGGATTCAGGAAATTGATATTGTCATTGAATAATCCATCGACGATGTATAAAGGCTTGTATCCGTTGATAGAGTTGGTACCTCGTACGCGAATTTCCGGATCGGCACCTGCACGTCCTGAGTTCACGATTTGTACACCGGCAATTTTTCCTTGTAACGAAGAAAGTGGGTTTGTTGCCGGTTTATTAGCAATCTCGTCTCCTTTGATATTAGTTATCGAACCGGTCAAATCACGCTTTTTGGCACTACCATATCCAATAACTACGGTTTCTGCCAGCATCTGTGAGTCATCTTTCAGAACCACATTAATTACGTTCTGCAATCCGACGGTGATGTTTTGTGACTTCATTCCCACATAGGAGAATTCAAGTACATTTTCGGGTACCACAGAAATAGAGTAGCCGCCATCCAGTCCGGTCACGGTTCCGGTAGCAGTACCTTGTACTACTACCGACACACCGATCAGCGGTTCGTTCTGTATATCGGTCACGGTACCTGTAACCGTTTTTACCTGTGCTAGTAGGGGCGAAGCGGTTAACAACAAGCAGGTAAGGGTCAGAATGTTTCTGAGCCACGAAATTCTCTCCCGTAGGAGGATTGGTTGTAAAGGTTTAGGTCTCATTTTGTTTAATTTTACTATATAGATATTATAAATTGAGTATACTTAAGCTGTCCGGTCACTAAATTAGTGGTCAGCGAAGTACACTTTGAAACAAAATAGAGAAGAAAAGGTTTCGTTGAAGAAGCAGAATGTAAATCTAACCGTTGAGAGGTTTTAAAAGCAAACAGCGTCTTTGGAAACAATTGTTTCCAAAGACGCTGTTAATTTGTGCGGGTGATAGGACTCGAACCTACACGTCGCGAAACACCAGATCCTAAGTCTGGCGCGGCTACCAATTACGCCACACCCGCAAATTAATTATCGCTGCTATTTTCGTTAGCGGTGCAAAGATAGTGATATTTTCTTATCTGGCAAGCGAAAAAGCGATAAAGTTTCATTTTCTATTGTATTATCTTTCCAAAAGGAGTCTTTTACGAGCTGCTTCAATAATTGTATCGATGTTTTTATTGGTGTCTTTACTGTCCATGTTTACTTTATGATCGGGCTCAATTCCCCATTCTATATGGTTCATTTTATCATCAAAGTGTGGACTGGCCGAAAAGCGAATGGTCCATCCATTAGGAAGTTCCGAGGTGAAGGGCATGCCGCCGCCGCCACCTGTTGTGTCGCCTATGATAGTTACGTTGGGCAATCCTTTCATGTGGTTTACAAAGTCATTGGCGGCACTATATGAGTGGCGATTGGTTAGAACGGCTACCGGTTTTGTCCATCGCACCCCTCCGGCTGGTATCAGATAGATGGGATATGGTGTCGAGAAATCATTATGTCCCGATCCGGTTTTGTGCTGGATGTATCCGGTTAGTGTTTTCTTCTCAACGAACCTTGAGGCTATACGCGCCGAGTTGGTAGCGTTTCCTCCACCGTTTTGGCGTATATCAATGATGAGGCCGTCGCATGCCGAGAAGTAAGAAAGTATATCATTTAGGTCGGTTTCATCCAATGTGTTCTGGAAACTTTCATAATAAATATATCCAATGTTATCATTCAGAATCTTATACTTTATTCCAGAAAGAGTGCGGTAGCTACGGCCCAGGTAACGATTGTCCACAAGGATGTTTTCATCAAAATTGCGTGGGGAACTGGTTGTGACATCGTATCCCGACTGATCAAAGGAGGATGATAAGTTGACATGCCCGTCTTGTAAGTAGCTGAGCATTTCACTTAGCACGGCAAATAGTTGCTGTTCGTCCATCTGTGGCTTGATCTTTTTGGCGGTTTGGTCACCGATAGCTTTCCAATCAACGTTTTTGTATTCAAAGAAACAGTACTGTTCATCAATTATCTTCCATAACTGTCTGAAGTTTCCTTCGGGATCATCGGCATATTTTTCCTCGCCAATACACCCCGATAGTTGTATTAGAAAGCAAATTGAAAAGATCCATTGTATACATTTCCCTTTCATCTCCTCATGCTCAATGTTTACACTCCGTTTACTCAGTAGGCTCTTACTGTTGCAGGCAGTGGTGTACCCTTTTTATTGCGTATCAAGTACATATCTTTGACAAATCCCATCATAAATACGTGGGAGTAAGTATGCGTCTTTATGTCATTAACGTGCGATTGTTGTAGGTCTGCCACATAGCTAACTCTCATCTTGGCATAGCGGATGGGCAGGTCTACCGAAAGCATCTGCCGTAAAGAGGGTTGGTTATGTAGTGAAGTGAATTGAATAACCTTACTGCTATTGCCCAGTGTAAATATCTCATAATACGATTGTCCCTTCTCTGGCGAAAACATAACTCCCATTACAGGCAGATTGGCTTGATAGCGAAGCACGATTGGATATCTTTTAATCTTCAGATGCCAGATAGCCATAACCGAAGCATCCAGATTGATGTATCCACGTGCCGATGCCGGATTGTTAGTGTTACGAAGGTTGTAAACAAACCCTGCATTGATGTCGCCTAATGCACCAGCCAACAGTTTAAAGTTGTCGGTCAGTCGGAATTGATAGTGAAGACCATAGTTCCAATTTACCAACCCGGAAAAAGTATTGTTGTTGTTGGTACGGTTGTGTGTATATCCAATGTCGGCTTGGAAGAGATTCTGTATCGAGACCCTTCCACCGCAAAGGTTTGTCATCCGCATTGTTTCATTTAAGATGCGAAAATCAACACCTTTGTATTCCTGAGGCGAGAGATAGGTGTCGAAGACATTTGTATATCCCATCCCGAATAAGGTGGCTCGTGTGATATACCGATTGGCCGATAGCGAGTCAGAAAAAGGCTGAGCAATTGTGTTGCTGCAATAAAGCAGTAGTACCCCACTCAGGTAGATGATAAAGCGTATATTTTTCTTCATTCGTACATCGGCGTATGGTACAATTATATTTAAAAAAGTTTCATCTGCCCGGTAATTTCATCTATAATATCTCCTTCACTTTTATCACTATCAGGATCCAGATTTTCTGCTTCTTCCTCCGATTCTTCCGTTTTTTCGGCTGGAGGTTCCGGGAATCGGATGGGTTCTAACTCATTGATTGTTGCCACACTAAATGTGGTGATACGTTTCCCTTTGGCCTTAAAGCCTTTTACGGCAATAAACTCATCGGCATCGATCAGGAGTGGGTCGCGGAAACTATCATGCTCACCAAAAACGACTTCCAATCGTGGGTAATATTCGTCTGTCAGCAGAATCAATTGATTCTTTTTGTTTTCGCCCATGTAGTTCTGCTTTCGTGTGCTTCCCTCGAAGCAGAAACGCTTCAGGTAAGGGTAGCTCTGCTGATCGGCATCATACAGTGCGGCAGTCCATATTTTATTGGGATCATACTTCTCGATAATACTTACATTGTCTTCGTAATGATTGCTTACGTCGAAATTGCTGGTGTAGTAATCGCCATTGTTCAATACAACCAAGATGCTGTCGTCGCTCTGAAACTCGCCCAGGAACTCGCCTCTGCCATCATAATTAAGACGTAGCACATCGCGGTCGAACCAAACCTTGCGTCCTCCCAAGGTCGATCCCCCTTTTTGTTTCAATGCAATCTTGTGCACCGGTAGCCGCGTTAGGATGACTCCTTGTGCCTGCCGGCTCTTGATGCCAATTTCGCTGAAGTCGCGTTCAAAAATAATGCGACGTACGCGTGGGTTGGGCTTTAGTGTTACCTTGATTATTTCGGCCTCTCCGTTGGGGTTGGCACTGAAATAGGTAATACGCGAGTCGGGAGTGCCCAGTGTGAGATCATATTCGCGGTCGCGAACGATTGACGTTACGGCAAAGCGTTTGATGTATGTCGTACCCTCTTTCCCGTCGCGATAGGCAACGTTGTAGATGGTTCGTTTATCATTTTTCTTGAAGATATCGACGTGCTGCACGTTTTTCCCGACAAACTTCTTGTCGGCTACCGGCGTAATGAGGTATTTGCCATCGCGGAAGAAGATAATCATATCGTCGATATCCGAACAACAAGCCACGAACTCGTCTTTCTTCAGCGAGGTGCCTACGAATCCCTCTTCGCGGTTGATGTAGAGCTTCTCGTTCGCCTCTACCACTTTGGCTGCCTCAATGGTGTCGAAGTTGCGAAGCTCTGTGCGGCGCGGGAAGTTTTTTCCGTATTTGTCCTTCAACATCTGATACCAGTTGATGGTATAGGTGACGATGTTTTCGAGGTGATGGTCAATCTCTGCAATATCTTCCTTGGTGCGGGCAATGAGCTCTTCGGCCTTGTCGCTGTTAAACTTCAGGATGCGTCCCATCTTGATTTCCATCAGCCGTAAGATATCCTCTTTGGTTACTTCGCGGATGAAGAGGGGATAGAACGGCTCCAGCCTGCCGTCGATGTGTTCGCAAGCAGCATCCATGTCTTTGGCCTGCTCGAACTCCTTGTCTTTATAGATGCGTTGCTCGATAAATATCTTTTCGAGTGAGGCAAAATGAAGATTTTCCTGCAACTCCGCTTTGCGTATCTCTAATTCTTGTCGAAGCAAACCGAGGGTATTATCGGCCGACTTGCGCAGCACGTAGCTAACCGTAAGGAAATGTGGCTTTTGATCGTCGATCACGCAACAGTTGGGAGAAATGCTTACTTCACAATCAGTAAAAGCATAGAGCGCATCGATGGTTTTGTCCGATGAAACCCCCGGAGCCAGATGCACCAGAATCTCTACATTGGCTGCCGTATTGTCATCTACCTTGCGTATCTTTATTTTACCTTTATCTACCGCCTTCAATATTGATTCAATAATCGAAGAGGTGGTCTTTCCGTAAGGAATCTCGTTGATAGATAGTGTTTTGTTATCTATCTTGTTTATTTTTGCCCGTACCTTTACAGAACCGCCACGCTCGCCATCGTTGTATTTCGAGACATCGATAGAACCGCCCGTCTGAAAGTCGGGATAGAGCTTGAACGGTTCGCCTTTCAAGTGCTTGATACAGGCGTCGCAAAGCTCGTTGTAGTTATGTGGTAATATTTTAGAGGAGAGTCCCACGGCAATACCCTCAACCCCTTGTGCCAGTAGCAGGGGGAATTTTACGGGGAGGGTGATGGGTTCCTTGTTTCGTCCGTCGTAAGACAGCTTCCATTCGGTTGTTTTCGGATTGAACACTACATCGATGGCAAATTTTGAGAGTCGCGCCTCGATATAACGGGGGGCGGCTGCACCGTCTCCGGTCAGTATATTACCCCAGTTTCCCTGACAGTCGACCAGCAAATCCTTTTGCCCCAATTGCACCAAAGCATCGCCAATCGAAGCATCGCCATGCGGATGAAACTGCATGGTGTGTCCTACAATATTGGCCACTTTGTTATAGCGTCCGTCGTCCAGTCGCTTCATTGAATGCAGAATACGCCGTTGCACAGGCTTGAGCCCATCATTGAGATGAGGCACAGCACGTTCCAGAATCACATACGAGGCATAGTCCAGAAACCACGTCTGGTACATACCTGTAAGCTGATGTTTTACATTTTCATCGTGTGAGTCTGCTGGTTTATAGTCAGAATGTCCTTCGGTTATCTCGTTGATCTCGTCACTCATAGTGTCAATTGTTCCTCTTTCTTTAACAACAAATTATCATTTTCGCATCATTGTGAAGATGATGTGCAGGCAAAAATACAAAAATAATAGAGACTATCAGCAAAATTAAAAAGCTAATTATGCACTATTTAGTTATTTATTTTCCAATATCTCATTTTATATACGGTCTTTTGCACATTGCGTGCAAAGATACATCAACTATTTAATCTTTTTATGATAAGCCTATTAATAAGATAAATTAAGTAGCCCGTTTACCCGGAATTGGATATAAATCTTTATCTTTGTGGCGTTTTTATTGAATTCGGATAATTTTAAAAGTAAAACATAGTATATAAAATGGCACAAGAAGATGTTTTTAAGAAATTAGTATCGCACTGTAAAGAATATGGTTTTGTATTCCCCTCAAGTGATATTTACGACGGACTCGGAGCAGTCTATGACTACGGTCAAATGGGTGTTGAACTAAAGAACAACATTAAGAAATACTGGTGGGACAGCATGGTGCTGTTGCACGAGAACATTGTCGGCATCGACTCGGCCATTTTTATGCACCCTACTATTTGGAAAGCTTCCGGGCACGTTGATGCTTTCAGCGATCCGTTGATTGACAACAAAGACTCTAAAAAACGCTACCGTGCCGATGTGTTGATCGAGGATCAGCTGGCTAAGTACGACGATAAGATGAACAAAGAGGTAGCCAAGGCTGCCAAGAAGTTCGGCGAGTCGTTTGATGAAGCTCAGTTCCGTGCCACCAACGGCCGTGTACTCGATAACCAAGCCAAGCGCGATGCACTCCACGCCCGCTTTGCCAAAGCGTTGAACGATAGTGATTTCGAAGAACTTCGCCAGATCATCATCGACGAAGAGATCGTTTGCCCTATCTCCGGTACTAAAAACTGGACAGAGGTGCGTCAGTTCAACCTGATGTTCTCTACCGATATGGGTGCTGCTGCCGATGGTGCTACCAAGATATACCTTCGCCCCGAAACGGCTCAAGGAATTTTCGTGAACTACCTCAACGTTCAGAAAACCGGCCGTATGAAGATTCCTTTCGGTATTGCCCAAATCGGTAAAGCTTTCCGCAACGAGATCGTAGCCCGTCAGTTTATCTTCCGCATGCGTGAGTTCGAACAGATGGAGATGCAGTTTTTCGTAAAACCCGGTACAGAGCTCGAGTGGTTCCCAAAGTGGAAAGAGTCTCGTTTGAAATGGCACAAAGCCCTTGGTTTTGGCGACGATCACTATCGCTTCCACGACCACGATAAGTTGGCACACTACGCCAATGCCGCTACCGATATTGAGTTCCTTATGCCTTTTGGCTTCAAAGAGGTGGAGGGTATTCACTCGCGTACCAATTTCGACCTTTCTCAACACGAGAAGTTCTCTGGCAAGAGCATCAAATATTTCGACCCCGAGTTGAACGAATCATACGTGCCTTACGTGATCGAAACCTCTATCGGTGTAGACCGTATGTTCCTGAGCATCATGAGTGCCTCTTATTGCGAAGAGCAGTTAGAGAATGGCGAAAGCCGTGTGGTACTGAAGCTGCCTGCTGCCTTGGCTCCGGTGAAGTTGGCTGTGATGCCGTTGGTGAAGAAAGACGGATTGCCCGAGAAGGCACGCGAAATTATCGACAGTCTCAAGTTCCACTTCCACTGCCAGTACGACGAGAAAGACAGTATCGGTAAGCGTTACCGTCGCCAAGATGCCATCGGTACTCCGTTCTGTGTAACAGTCGATCATCAGACACTCGAAGACAACTGCGTAACGTTGCGTAACCGCGATACCATGCAGCAAGAGCGTGTAGCTATCTCCGAGTTGAATAATATTATTGCCGACAGAGTGAGCATTACCTCTCTGTTGAAAACAATCCAATAAACGATTAACGCATGAATAAGAAAATCTATTTATTACCTTTACTATT
>POVV01000082.1_pt1 | contig 88275 bp, 78 predicted proteins | sample 1560271 | NCBI WGS metagenome assembly POVV01 (sample SAMN08337232, study PRJNA429181) | Bioreactor metagenome, whole genome shotgun sequencing project. | biome: cows' rumen and soil; feature: anaerobic; isolation source: anaerobic chemostat enrichment culture, galacturonate as sole carbon... | reverse complement strand
CCAGGGTATTCTTGATAAGTCAGTAAATAGTTCGGTAATGAAGCGTCACTTTACCCCGACACCTGCGTCGTTAACTGAATCAGGTATTACCAAGCTAAGCAATGCAATTAATAGTGATGATGAATCGATCGCGGCAACGCCTAAAGCGGTTAAGTTAGCTTATGACTTAGCAAATAGTAAGTTATCTACTTTACCAACAGCATCCGAATCTACGATCGGTATCGTCCAATTAAATAATACAACGAGCAGTGTCAGTACTACTCAAGCAGCAACAGCGAATGCAGTTAAAAAAACATATGATTTTGCCACGATGGTAAATACAACGGCAAATAATGCTGCTCCAATGAGTACGACTATAAATGGTAAACCTCTTACTGATAATATTACATTAACGGCTCAAGATATTTTTAATAGTCAGACATTTATGTTGGGGCCAAATCAGGATCTTAATACATATCTCTCTGCAGGTCTGTATGGACAAGCAGCCAATGCAAATACATCATTAGCACTCAATTACCCAGAAGCTCAAGCTGGTTCATTAGTTGTATATAAAAATGCTGGTATCACCCAAGTTTATTATGTTTATAACTGTAGTCGAGTTTATACCCGTGGATACTATGGTGGAGTGTGGTCAGCATGGGCAAGAGATTTTAATAGTTTAAATGTTCCAACTGCTGCACAACTTGGGTTATATACCAAAGCTGAGGTTGATTCTCGTGTGAATGCGAGAGGTTCTAGAGATACTGGTCTTAAACAGCAGAATGGATATTTACGTTTTACAGACATTGGGGCATATATGCAATGGGGAAGAGTGACAGCAATTAAAGAGGGGGCTCAGTGGATAAGTTTTCCTGTAGCTTTTCCTAGTGCTTGTTATTCTGTTGTTATCTCAGTCGATGCTGCATCTACATGGCCATCAAACTACGTTATTTATGTCACAACTCGAAATACGACAGGGTTTAATGTTTATATTAATGGGGTAGGTGGTAAAACAATTGATTTCATAGCGATGGGAGGTTAATTAATATGTTTTTTTATAGTCCTAGGGAAAATATGTTTTATCCGTCAGATTTAAAAGATATTTATATTAATGCAGGTACATTTCCGATTGATACTATCGAAGTTAGTGACTCAATATATATTGAGTTTGCTTCGACTGAACCACCGAGCGGAAAGATGCGAGTAGCTGGTATAGATGGATTACCTGTATTTATCGATATTCCTCCACAGACCAAAGATGAGCTTATTGAAATTGCTAATATTGAAAAATTACAACGTTTGGCAATAGCGAAAAATGCTATAGAGCTATTATCTGATGCTGTTGATTTTGACGAAGCAACTATTGACGATATTGTGAAATTAAAAGAATGGAAAAAATACAGGCTTACATTAACCCGCACTACTACCAGCACTGCCCCTGATATTGCATGGCCTTCACCACCTATTGAATAGAAATTATCCAATATCCTCTATCAATAGAGCTTATGTTTTTAGTTTTTTTATGGCTTAGAAATTAATTTTAATTTCACGGCCGGTTTCTGCTTGGCTTTTTTCAGCGGAATACACTAATAAGGAAATAAATATGGCCTTAACCATAGAACAAGAACAGGCGTTATTAGCATTACTCAATGAAAAGAAAATCACATTATCTGAACTGCCTGCGGCAACCGGTATTAGTGAAGATGATTTGATGCTGATTCGCCAGGGTATTCTTGATAAGTCAGTAAATAGTTCGGTGATGAAGCGTCACTTTACCCCTGCGTCGGCGTCGTTAACTGAATCAGGTATTACCAAGCTAAGCAATGCGATTAATAGTGATGATGAATCGATCGCAGCAACGCCTAAAGCAGTTAAGTTAGCTTATGATTTAGCCAAGAGTAACGTACCCCTGACGCGTAAAATTAATGGAAAAGCGCTTTCAAGCGATATTACTTTAACTCCATCCGATCTTGGTATTATTGATACGATATATCCGATTGGTGTTGTTATGTTTTTTGCAGAAAATAAAAACCCTAATACTTTATTTCCAAGTACCACATGGAAATATGTCGGAGAAGAAAGAACTATTCGATTAGGTAAGATAGATGGTTCAGATCTTAACGAATTAGGTGGTTTTGATACCGTTTCATTATCTGTAGCAAATATGCCAGCGCATGCTCATACATTCAGCGCAACTAGCAGCGCGTTTGACTATGGCACAAAAACCGTCAGTACGTTTGATTACGGGACTAAAACGTCTAACACTACTGGTGGTCATACCCATAATTTATTAGGTAGCACACAGGACGGGATGGACATGGTAGGCTCACTAGCTAACGGATTAGTGGGTAGATGGGCGCGCGACGGGGCGCAAAAGTCTGCAGCATCAGGGCTATCTGCTGCTGCGGGGGATCATAGCCATACTGTCGGTATCGGTGCACATAATCATACCGTTGGTATTGGAGCGCATACTCATACCGTCTCTGGTACCACTAACTCTGTAGGTTCAGGATCATCCATTAACATTACTAACGCCTATATAAAGTTAATGGGGTGGTATAGAACGGCATAATAAAAAGCATCGCCACTTCAGTGGCGATGCCCCTTTCACTTCAACCATCCCATCAAACCCCTGGTAAATCAAACACCAACACTTCACTCTCTTCGCTGGCCTTGATTGTCAGTGATGACTCGTCCCATATTGCGACGCCATCGCTGGTGGTTGCTGCGACTCCGTTAACTTCAACCTGACCTTTTACTACCTGAACCCAGATACGGCGGTTTGGCTTAATGGCAAAATCGGCCTGCTCTTTTGCATCCAGTACCCAGCGCCAGAGTTCCATATCCTGATAGACTTTGAGCGAGCCGTTACGAGCGTCGGGTGACAGCACTAGCTGGCGGCCGTGCTTATCGTTAAAGGATTTTTGCTCATAGCGCGGGGCAATGCCTTTCTCTGCCGGAATAATCCAGATTTGATAAAAATGCAGAGCATCGGTAGCGCTGGGATTGTATTCCGAATGGCGCACGCCGGTGCCGGCGCTCATTATCTGAAACTCCCCTGCCGGAACCCGCTCTTTATTGCCCATACTGTCCTGATGTTCAATCGCACCTTGCAGAACGTAAGACAGAATCTCCATATCTTTGTGAGGATGAGTCGGGAAGCCTTCACCGGGCTGGACGGTATCCTCATTAATCACCCGCAGTGCGGAGAACCCCATAAAGCCAGGATCCTGATAATCAGCAAAAGAGAATGTATGCCAGCTATTGAGCCAGCCGTGGCTTGCGTGACCGCGTTCGTTTGCTTTACGTAAATAGACCATGATAAACCTCCTGAATTTTGAATCAGTCTAGATGACTGGCTGAATTAAAAAAGCGGAAAAAAGTCACCTAGAGGTTCAAAAAATTTGAATATTATATCAATGGCTACCTCATAAGAAAAAAGCCAGACAGAACAAGGTTCTATCCGGCTTTTCAATCAGTAAGTCAGTGGCCGCAATTTATCGGGCAATGTTATCCAGTAAGTTAACGCCGCATAGATGGGACATTGCTTTACGATAAGCATCCACCTTCGGCGGATAGGCCACGCCCTTGATGATAGAAATACCGCGAAGCGTCGGGAACAGGTGAATATCATCAACGGAAAGCTGGCCGTTGCAGGCTTCCGGCGATTGAATCAGTTTATCTAAAACCGCTAAATCTTGTTCAAGACGTTTGATAAGCTCAGGGGTTTGCTGTAATAGCTGAGCAAAATTACCGACGATAGCCTGTTTCTTGTTAATAAAATATTCACGTGACGAAGGCGTTTTGAATTCACAAAAATCAGCCTGAGCGAAGCGTGGTAGCAGCAACTTGCTGAGATATTCAGAGATAGACTTCAAACAGTCGGCTATGGCCGGGTTGGTTTTTCCGCTCAGAACGGGTTCACCGAATTTATCATCGACATAGTGAACAATATCCATACTTTCCGGCATATAGCTTCCGTCATCCTTTTGCAGGATCGGCGCCATTTTTTGACCAATCATTTTGATTGGGGTCGCTTCATCGTCGTTCAGCAGGGTAATAAGCTCAAAGGGAATCTTTTTCAGGCCAAAAATCATACGGGCTTTAACGCAGTAGGGGCAATGATCGTAGACATAGAGTTTCATGCAGTTATCCTCTGGTTCAGATAGGGGGCTACTATTAGGTTTAACTCAAGATAGGGCCGGATGCCATTAAGTATACTATTTTCTTGGTTGGCTCTTTAGCCATAAAATGACAGAACCGCATTCAAAATATGCGGTTCTGTTATATCGATGATTAATCAGGTTGGTTAATCAAAGCTGTCGTTGCGGGTCTCTCTGATCAATATGACGGCCACCAGGCTAATCAGGGCGGCAACAGAAATATAGCCACCCACCCAGCTTAATCCGCCAATCACCACCAGATAGCCGGCAATGGCCGGTGCAAGTGAAGCTCCCAGAATTCCGCCCAGATTATAGGCGGCCGATGAACCGGTATAGCGTACCTGCGTCGGGAACAGCTCCGGCAGTAAAGCGCCCATAGGGGCAAAAATCACTCCCATCAGGAACAGTTCAATAATCAGAAATAGCTGAACTAATCCCATCGAGCCGCTGGTGAGCAGGGGCTCCATCAAAAAGCCGGACAGCAGGGTAAAAATAATGCCGATTAACAGTACCGGTTTACGCCCCCAGCGGTCGCTGGCCCATGCCGACAGCGGCGTGGCGATCGTCATAAATACGATGGCCACGCACAGCATGCGCAGGAAGTCGCCCTTACTGATATCTAAATTCTTTGTCCCGTATTGCAACGAGAAGACGGTAGAAATATAAAACAGAGCATAGCAGGCAACCATGGCTAAAGAGCCCAGCAGCAGCGGGCGCCAGTGAAACTTTAGGGTTTCAACTAACGGGACTTTTAGCTGCTCGTTCTTCTCCATGGCTTTGGTAAACACCGGGCTTTCAACCAGTTTCAGGCGCACATACATGCCAACCAGCACCAATACCGCGCTGAGCAGGAAGGGAATACGCCATCCCCAGCTAAAGAACTGTTCATTGGTCAGCGTAAGGGTCAGCACCAAAAATACACCGTTAGACAGCAAGAACCCGATTGAAGGACCCAACTGCGGGAACATACCAAACCAGGCCCGCTTTCCCTTTGGCGCATTTTCCGTTGCCAGCAAGGCTGCACCGCCCCATTCACCGCCCAAACCGAGGCCCTGACCTAAGCGTAGGAAACAGAGAATCAGAGGCGCCCAGAATCCGATACTGGCATAGCCCGGTAACAGGCCGATTAAGGTGGTTGATACGCCCATTAACAGCAGCGAGGCAACCAGGGTTGACTTTCGACCGATTCGATCGCCGAAGTGGCCAAACAGCGCCGAACCTATCGGTCGGGCGAGGAAGGCAATACCAAAAGTAGCGAAGGATTGCAGCATCTGAGCGGAGTCAGAGCTTTGTGGAAAAAATACCGGGCCAATAATTAATGCGGCGGCGGTGGCATAAATATAGAAATCATAAAATTCGATAGCCGTGCCGATAAAGCTGGCAAAGGCGACTCTGGAGGTTGAGTTAACCCGCTGGGGTTCAGTATCGATGCTTTCATCAGTCAGGGTTTGCTGGACGGTCATATTGTCGTGCTCCGAATGCTGATTCGCTATTTCTGCGGGCGGTTAATGCATTACCGACTTTTTGCAGAAAAGCGAACTCCTTGCCATAGGAAAGAATGGCCAATGTTGTCGTTGGCATATATTGAGTAAAACAGAACGGATAAAGAGAGCGATTTTAATAACACCAAACGCGGATATTTAACGCGTTGTTCTCAGTACTGTTAGCTGTTATTGCTACCCGGTATTTTTTATAATTTATGTTGCCAAATTAATAACATAAATATTGGCATACCTATGGAGATTAGCGTCTGACACTGCCTTGTTCAAGCGTTGGACAAGGGGTAAATAGCAATAAATGATTGTTATCCATACAATTGTAAGTTTATGGCTTTTATTGCTGAATTGTCTTTTTAATCTGGATTTTAATTTTGCCGGCTGATGGCGAAGTATCCGGTTGTCGGATAATTATCGTTATAACTGATGGTCTAAATCAGGGGGTAAGCAGGGGCGTAGTCGATCGTCAATATAATGAGATTAGCCATAATCTTATCTTGCACTTCCCTGTGCTGACAAAATTATGGCTAAATTATTAAGCGGATATTCAGTACTTGGTTGTGTCGCCTTTAACGGCGATGACTCGGTCTTCCGGCATAGTTATTACTATTTTGCCGACGGTAATCGCTGCCGCTTCTTATGCTGTTATGCGGACGTTGGTTATATCCATGGTTATTGTTTTTGTAGCCACGATGACTATTGTATCCGCGGTTATCATAGCGATGGTTATTGTAGCCGCGCTTGTCATAGCGGTGATTATTATATTTATTACCGTAATATCGGTTACCGTAATATTTATTGTCATAGTACCGGCTGTTGTAATTACTCCGGTAGCCATAGCCATAATGATATGGCGTCGGGCGGTTGACGTACACCACCGGGCGGTTGACATAAGGCGATGGATTATTGGAATAGGTATAAATCTGATATAGCGCCAGCCCTGCACCAATACCTAAGGCGTACCTTTCAGTTTTACTGCTGTGGTGTTTGCCGTTGTAATGATTATTTTTATATCCGCCATTATTGTGCCCGTTACCACGGCCGGCGGAGACAGAGAAGGAAGCCGCTAATAATAATATAATCAGAGTTTTCTTTAGCATGTCCATATTCCTTAGAAAGTGAGCCTGAATACATCATTGCAGCTATAAATAAATCTGCAATAGACTGCCGTCTGTTTTACGCTTTCTTTACTCTTGCAATACGGGAAACTGCATTAATCGTTAGAAATAAGCGGGTAATAACCCAAATTATATGTATTTCAATCAGAAATTCTGACAGTGGAAATTATCAATACGGGGCAATATTTACCCTTTCCAGGCGGGTCTTAGTGATTAATCAGCGTAAGGGCAATCGCGGATAAGCCCGTAGTTAAACTGGAAGTTTGGTGCCTTATCTTCGGGTTTCCAACCGGCCGCCAGCGCACCTTCAATAACCTGACACACCAGACTCGGCGTAACGGCGGTTTGGTGCGGGCTGATGGCATTATCCGGGCGGCTGATATTAAAATTGACCAATAGCACACAGTTCTCACCTTCCGTTTCTGACTCAACGGCCATCAGCATCGGGCTCTGGAAAACGGCCTGACAGTAGGTTGGTTTTCTACGGATATACCAGCGATAGGATTGGTTATTGAACGTGATTTGCCTGCTGCCTTTGCGCGCAATAGCCATAATTATTCCCTGTGACTGATAACCAAACAATAATAAAAACCGAGCCGCTAACGGATAGGTAGCGGCTCAGGCACAGATTAAATTTCCAGCCGTTTAGCCTGCCATCTCTTAGACTTCCAGCGCCATGCGTTAGTTAAGCCGCGCAGCCACTCATCACAGAAGAAGCCGATCCAAATACCGATAAGCCCCATTTCCATCTTGACGCCCAGGAAGTAACCGACAGGAATCGAGACGCCCCACATAAAGAAGATTGCCGTGTACAGCGGGAATTTAGCATCGCCGGACGCACGCAACGCATTGACCATAATAATATTGATTGTCCGGCCCGGTTCCATAAATACCGAAAGCAGGAACAGCGGTAGCAACATATCAATGATATCCGCATCTTTAGACAGGAAATTCATAATATTTCTGTCCATCAGCCAGAATGCCACCACCACCAGAATAGTCACGCCAACGCCGAGCTTGAGGCTGTTAAATGTCTGACGATAGGCATTCTCAAAGCGTTTAGCACCGACCAAGTGGCCGACAAAAATTTCATTGCCGATACTGACAGAAATACCGAACAGCATAATAAACAGTGCAATCTGGAAGTAGAGGGTCTGAGCAGCAAGGGCGGTTTCGCCCATCAGGCCGATAAAAGCCATTGCGGTCATATATTGCAGGATCCACACCAGATTCTCACCGGCTGCCGGTAATCCGATATGCAGGATCTTTTTCAGCAGATCTTTGGACCAGTGGAAAAAGCTCCAGAGTTCAAAGCGAATGCGCAACCCGTAGCTCAGCAGGCAGGCTAGCAATATAACGCCGATCACCCGGCCAAACACCGTTGACCATGCCACACCGACCAAACCGGCGTTGAAAACGTAAAGTGCAAAAATATTACCGACCACGGTGATGGCGTTAACAATCAGCGTCACGTACATCGCCGGCTTAGATTTTCCGTAAACCCGTAAACAGGCGGCTAAGATCAGCGACGCGGCTTCCGGAACCAGACAAATACCGACAATATGCAAATAGTTAAAGCCATCTTCCATCAGGTGTTCTGGCATATTCATCAGGTTCAGCGCTTTATAGCCGAAGAAGAAAATAAATATGGCACAGGCCAGACCGATAAGTAGGTTAAACGCGATAGAGATATGGATAGCTTTTTTAGCCATATCCATTTGGCGGGCCCCTAAATACTGGGCAATAACCACGCTGCAACCAACGCTGATAAAGCTGAAAATAGTAATACACAGGTCAAAAACCTGATTACCAACCCCCATTGCGGCCAGATAAGATTTCGATACCTGACTGACCATATAGGTATTAATCAACAGGGTCGAAAAGTGTAAAAACAGATCGATAAAGATTGGCCAGCTCAACGAAAATAATGAGCGTTCTGTAACATCATTGTGATGCATTAAAAAATCCTAATACTTATTTTTTATTAGATAACCTGAAACAGGGGTTAAATCACGATCGGAAGGGAGTGAATCGTTTCGTATTGTATCATTATTCATCGCAGAGTCTCTAACTGAGTTAAGTCTTTTAGGGAATATCGTTGAGGAGATCGCGGTAAATAAGGATATAACTATCAAAGAGACTATTAGTCACTTTTGGGGCTGCCAAACCAAGTCATAGCCTAAGGTAAATGATGGTTAAAACTTATGCCCTATTTTGTAATGGTGCTCATCTTTGATGAAGAAAAGATCGGCTCCGTCTTCGGAAATAACAAAGCCCTGATATTCCACTAAGGGCAGCAGCGTTGAACCATCACCGTTGAGCGGGATGTAAATTTTTTCATCGTGCTTTCTGGCGACAAACAGATCAAATGATTGATGATAGGTAATCCAGTCATACATACAGGGCTGGATAATTTCACCCCGATCGTTACCCAACCCGCTGACCATTCTATAGGTAATGTAGCGGCCATCTTCATCTTTAAGGTTTAATTTGGGCGAGACTTTCTCTAATAACAATAGGTTGATATGTTCAGGAGAAGGACGAATGTGAGTATATTCCACCGGGTACACTAACGTATTGTTATGACTATTATAAAGCCCGGTATACAGCACTCCAAGTCGAACGCTGGAAACAAAGAATAGCCCTTGCCTATAAGCACTGACGTAATCGTACTGAGCGCAAACTAACTCGTTTGGGAGCGGTAAAGTGTCGGGCATAAGTTCCTTCCATGGGCAATCAATAGCGCCGGATCGTCGTTAGCGTTAGGTTAACCCGATGCGCAACAGGGTTAACTTGCAGATGATGCCACATTTTGTTGTCAGTCACCTGTTGTAAAACTAATATTTCAACCGGTTGAATTAAAATTAATAATTATTTCATTAATGCAAAGAGGGTTATTATTTAGCATTCAGAATGCTACCCTCGGGTGTGGCCGGTCGGGTAAGCAACAAATTTTTCCTTTGGCGAGCCGTTACCTGACCAGAGAAAACCGCCGTGGTTTAAGGGTTGGTGGATGACGGCCTTAACGTTAAATCGAATAAAAATAGATAGGGATGAGTGTGACTAAGAAAATCAGAGCAGCGGTTGTCGGTTATGGCAACATTGGTAAATACGCGCTGGACGCACTGAATGCGGCCGAAGATTTTGAAATTGCAGGCGTTGTACGCCGCGCTACAAATGACCAGCCGGCCGAGCTGGCGGCTTATCAGGTGGTTGATTCTATCGACAAGCTGGATAACGTTGACGTTGCCATTCTGTGTTCTCCGACCAGAGCAATTAAAGAGATTGCTCAGGACATTTTAAAGAAAGGCATCAACACCGTTGATAGCTTTGACGTTCATTCTCAGATCGTTGACCTGAAAAACACCTTAGATCCGATTGCGAAGACCCATAAAGGCGTATCTATTGTGGCTGCCGGTTGGGATCCGGGTTCAGATTCCATTATTCGTACGCTGATGCTGGCTATGGCACCGAAGGGGATTACTTATACTAACTTCGGTCCGGGAATGAGTATGGGTCATTCAGTGGCGGCCAAGTCTATTGCCGGCGTGAGCGATGCATTATCGATTACCGTCCCGCTGGGAACCGGTATCCACCGTCGTCTGGTTTATATTGAACTGGAAGCCGGTGCAGATTTCGCGACGGTTGAACGTCGGCTGAAAGCGGATGATTACTTTGCCTCCGATGAAACTCACGTTAAGCAGGTTGACAGTATTGATAGCCTGAAAGATATGGGGCACGGCGTTCATATGACCCATAAAGGCGTATCCGGTGCTACCCAGAATCAACTGTTTGAATACACCATGCGGATAAATAACCCGGCGCTAACCTCTCAGTTTTTAGTCTCTGCTGCCCGGGCGACTATGAAGCTGGCCGCCGGCGCCTATACCGTGATTGAAGTTGCGCCTATTCACTTCCTGCAAGGGGATAGGGATCAGTTAATTTCCCGGCTGGTGTAGGTTATCTGCTGTTTAGCCTGAACTGAATGAGGTATAGCGAAGCTTTATTCGCTATACCTATCTACCTATCTACCTATCTACCTATCTACCTATCTACCTATCGCCATCATACTTTACCTGCGATTTACCTCGGAACGATGATTCCGCCCTCGACCCCGTTAGGGCTGAAGAGTACCTGCCATAGCTGGATATCTCTGGCCCTGAAAGCGCCTGCGCAGGCGTTCAAATAATAGCTAAACATCCGCCTGAAGCGTTCATCATACTGTTGCGAAATCTGATCCCACCCTTGATTGAAGCGCTGGTACCAGGCCATTAATGTGCGGTCATAATCGGCGCCAAAGTTATGTAAATCTTCCATAACGAACTGCTTTTCGCTGGTGTGCGAAATATTGGCGACCGTCGGCAGGCAACCGTTAGGGAAGATGTACTTATTAATCCAAGGGTCAACGTTGTTTTTGGTGACTTTAGAGCCGATGGTATGTAACAGAAATAAACCGTCCTGTTTTAAATTACGCGCCACCACGTCAAAGTAGGTTTGATAATTTTTAGGACCGACGTGTTCGAACATGCCGACCGAAACAATCCGGTCATACTTATTATGCAGGTCACGATAATCCTGAAGCAGTATTTCTACCTCCAGACCCCGGCAATGTTGCTGAGCCAGCTTTTGCTGCTCTCTAGAAATAGTCACCCCCTGTACTGATACGCCGTAGTTTTTAGCGGCGTAGGCAGACAGCCCGCCCCAGCCACAGCCGATATCTAACAGCTTCATGCCCGGTTTTAACTGCAATTTTTCACAGATCAGTTTCAGCTTATCTTGCTGGGCCTGTTCCAGCGTGGTGGCCTGTTTCCAGTAGCCGCAGGAATATTGCATATAAGGGTCGAGAATGAGATTAAACAGGTCATTACCGATGTCGTAATGTTTTTTGCCAACCATCCAGGCCCGTTTTTTGGTCTGTAGATTTAGCAGGCGCGCACCGGCAATGCGAAAGATATCTTTCATATGCCGCGGGAGGTTGTTATCCAGCCCGGCTTTAAGGATGCGATGAAACAGAATATCGAGGCGCTCACAGTCCCACCATCCGTCCATATAGCTTTCACCAAAGCCTAAAGAACCTTGCTGCAGTACCCGTTTAAAGAATCGAGGATTGTGAACTTTGATGTCAAACGGGCGTGAGCCATTGATTTTTATTCCCGCGCTTTGAAGCATTTCGCTGATGATTCGCGACCAATGATTTTTTTTGGCGACAGTATTTTCAATACATGACGAACTCATAATTTCTCCATAGCTTTGCTCTAATGCGTTGTTTAACACATTATTTTTATTAATAAACCAGCATGTTACACAGAGAGAAAGTATTTATAGGTGCAGTTAGTCCACCAAGAGTTCATGCCAGTTCTTTAACTAGAAAATCAAAGAGAAATACCCGATTCAGGGCGAACTAATCCATCAGTTGAACAGGGGCGCAATCCATCGCCTGCAAGTCGCTTGTAACAATGAAGTTTGATTATTGTTATGCAAGGTGGTATTGGGAGTATAGGCCGGTAAAATTAAAGACTCAAGGATGTGATGTACTTCTCACTAATATTTTTATTTAACATTGATTTTTTATAATTTATTTCAAATAAATAGCTGTAAGCCCGGCAGGAATAATGTAGCCCGGGCTTAAAGAGTTGTAATTATCGGCTAAGATATTTTTTATTATGGATATTGGCTAAAGCTGGCTGCCCCTTCACCACACACAAACACCTGAACCCAGTCAATCAGATAGAGGTTATTGTCTGCAATAAACGCGTCTATTTGCCCGGTAATCGCTGAGATATCAGCGGCTTCTGTCTGACGAAGGCAGAGGGTAGAGATATCGCCGTTATCGTCGGTTTGGCCCCAAAAAATCCAGCCTGATGGGGTTTTCACCGCAAAGCTGTTAATGATAGTTGACGCATTATTATTGAAGGCAACGGCCTGATAGCGATGTTCGATGGTAAACGCGTTTTCCAGTGCCGCTAGGGTAATACGAGTTTCGGTCAGGGGGTGGGTAATTATTTTACGAACGTGTAGGGTTTTAAAACCGGACTCAACGCGCTGGGTGTCGTAAATATTGATCACGCTCTGGCATTCTTGATTGATTTCATTGTGATACCGGCCGGCGATAAATTCACACTGCCGCCAGTCATCTTCCAGTACTACCAGTACATTCTCCATCGAAGGGGGATTCTCCAGCGCCGGCAACTCATCGTTAATGGTTGGCAGACTGAACAAAATTTCTGACGGGTCAACGTAGGTTATTTCAGGCTTACACAGGGTAATATCCAGCGTCCCGGTTTTTTCAAATTGTGCTTTTTGTGGCGGAACCGCGCTGACCACTTCCCAGTCTTCTTCCGCGATATGCAGGGTAGTATTAATTTCGAAGGTGTCAGGCAGGCGCTCAATGGGGAGATCAACCTGAGCGAAGGCCTCCGCTTTGCCGCTCTCAATAAATTTAACCCGAATTGTTTGATGTTTTTTACCGAAGCCGAACATAGCATTATTCCTTTAATGAAGAACCGATATCTTGGCAGCCAGCCCGGCTGGCAATTTATTTGATTGATGGCATATAACAACGTTATCTTATTTCGATTAAAAATAAAATAAGAGGGAAACTTTATGTTAACTATCACGCGGGAAAATTTAGTCTATTCCATGTCGGCAGATAATCGGCCGGTCTGCCGGGTGGCGGCGAATACGGATATTTGTTTTCATACCTGTGACTGTTTTGAAGACCAGATTGAGTCTGAAAATACTCCGTTTAATGCGTTGGACTGGAGCAGGGTTAATCCGGCCACCGGCCCGGTGTATATTGAGGGGGCCGATGTCGGCGATATATTAAAAATAAGCATTAAGCGTGTGACTATTACCGCGAAGCAGGCTGTGATGGTAACGGTTTCTCAACTGGGTGTGTTAGGTGACGAACTGACGCAGCCGGAAGTCAAGATTGTGCCGCTAAAAGAGGGCAAAGCAATATTACCCGGTGGCGTGGAAGTGGCAATCAATCCGATGATTGGCGTTATTGGTGTAGCGCCTGCCGGTGAGGGAATTTCCTGCGGCACGCCCGATAAGCACGGCGGCAATATGGACTGTAAGGTGATTCGTGAAGGTGCGACGCTGTGGCTACCGGTCAACGTGCCCGGCGGTTTGCTGGCCTTAGGTGATTTGCATGCCGGTATGGGCGACGGCGAGGTTTCTGGCTGCGGCCTTGAAGCCGCCGGAGAAGTGGTGCTGTCGGTTGAAGTGGTCAAGGGCCAGTGTTACCCGCTGCCGATGGTGAGCGATAGTCAGGCGATTTATACCATCGCTTCTGAGCTTAAGCTGGATGATGCTGCGATCGGTGCCAGCAAAAATATGGCGAAACTGCTGGTGGAGAAGGGCGGGCTAACCCAGTCTGATGCCATCAGCCTGATGAGTATTGCCGGCGATTTGCAGGTGTGTCAGGTTGTCGACCCGCTAAAAACCTGCCGCTTTGCGCTGCCGGTTGAGGTGATGGATCAGTTAGGGATCAAGCTATAACCCGGCTAAGTCGGGCTGGTGACATTCATCGGCCCGCTTTTTCGGGGCTTTTCTTTCCAGCCAGTATTGAATGACGCCTACGATATAGGCTTTCTCCTGCTCAGTCAGCGGCCTTCCTTTGTGAATATCGTGCCACTGCTCTAAGCACCCACGACAGCAGGTAGCCGTTGCATGCTGAGCAACAAATACCGGATGGCCTTTCCACGGCGTCTGCTTACCGTCACGGGCCGGAAGGGCCGGAGCCAAACGTCGTTCCACAAAGTCGCGGGCATGGGTCAGGATCACCGCCATGCCTTTGGTCGCTAAATAGTCTGCATCTTTGGCATTAAGATAAAACTTAGAACGAAAAGCGGAACGCTGTAAGCGCTGGGCCAGAAGGTCGAGATTTTGGTACATGGCTTACTACCTGAATTAGCTTTTTAGAATTAAAACGGGTTTATCATCCTCTGATTGAAGGGGGATTCAATCCTTTTTGTTTATTCGCGGATTAGGCGAGTGAGCGTTGAGTACGCCTGTTCTATTAATTGTAATGAGTTTTCACTGTAATGAAATGCTTTATGGCAATTTGGACATATTGCAACGCTATTCGTAATTGTGTCGGAACCGTTATTAGATAGATGTTTTATATGATGAACTTCAAGATAAGGTTTCCCTCCTTCTGCATAGAAAGGTGCTGGCTGTTTACAGCTTTCACAAATACCGTTAGCTTGGTTTAAAACCCAATCCTTAACTTTAAGTGAACGTCTACGTTGTATTACGGTAGTTAACTTAGTCGACGGTTTTTTAACTCCTTCCGGTGGTATTTCATAGCTGCTGCTAATTTCCTGTAAAAACTGTTTTTCTGGTGGAAGTAAATTATCTTCATCCTGAGTAATTTTCTTAATGATAGCTTCTACTTTTAGATAGTTTTTCTCACCGATATTTTTTGCTGGTTTTAATCCTGGTAAAAACTCCATACCTAGCTGAGTAATCACATAAGAAATATTTTGCATACGATATTCGAAAGCTTTCTCTGAACGCCCAAATTGCAGGTGGAGGGCTTTGTAGTAAGCTGTTTTTGCAAATGGAATTTTGCCTAGGTACTTGCTGTACATGTCAAAGTAAGCTTGAACCGTAACTTCCAACTCTTCTTCGCTCCAATAGTTACTCACGTCGTATCCTCACAAAGTTTCGATATACTTTTAGGATACATTAATCGAGTTACTTGTTTAAGTAATCGCTATTCTTGGTAATGGGGAGAGTATTAGAGCGTGTAGTTCTTATATTTAGTCACATTAAACATTAGCATTATCATGCAGAGCAAAACCCCTAAATATAGTAATCTACCCTTCCGGAAACAAACCCGCAGGCCAAACCATGAAACCAACCACATCCCTAACCGCAATTATCCTGGCCGGATTCCTGCTGTGCTTACCGGCATTTGCCGCTGAGCCTCAAAACGCAGGCCAATACAAAATCACTCAATTGCCGATAAGCGATTTTGAAACATATAACTGCGACGCCGACTGTGAAGCCAATTACACCTTCTATGAATTTGAACAGTTGGATCCTCAGCTACAGAAGGCGTTGGCTGAACAGAATAAACAAAATGTGTTTGGTTTGGATGGTGACGGTGATACCGGATACTATTTTCTGCCGCCCAAGGGCGATATACAGGTGATGTTAGCGACCCGAGACATCGTGGTGAATAGCGGGCGACTGGTGACGATGAAAAATAATCAGCTTATCGATCAGATGCTGATTAGCTTTGGCGGGCCTGATGATGAGCTGGTTATTCAATTTGAGTTAGATAAAAACTATCAGCTGACGCTCAAAAGGGGCATCTCGGATACTGACCATGAAAAACCGGTGGTTTGGCATGAACTGTGGGTGTATCAGCTCGGCGATGACGGTAAACTGTCAGAAGTTAAAAAGACGCTTATTAAATAATTTATCAGTCAGCCTGACGGGGCCGGGGAAGAAGTATGAAATCGTTACTGTTTATGGCCGCACTGCTGGTTTCGGCTAATGCTGTTGCTCAGGAACAGTTTATTGACCCGATTACTAATGTAGAAAGCCTGTTTCTCGGTAGCATTCACGACGACCAGGTGAAGGTGCTGGAATACAATAATATCTTGCTGAAAGATAAATCCTCGCTGGTCGAAGGGGGCGTTTTGAGCGGTAAACAGTTTATCAACCGCATCTTCTCCCGTAGGTTGAACTTTGAACTGGAAGGGCAAGAACCGTTTTGGCAGGCCAAGTTGAGTAAGGGTGGCTTAGTGTTTACCGTCGCAGATAAAGTACAGCGTTACCAAACCGCGATTATTATCAATGAACAAGACAACGGTAGCGGCTATTACTTCACCTTCCGCAGTCCTAAAGACAACGTGTTTGGCGTGGTAAATTATTTAGGGCTGAGGTCGGCAAGTCAGCCGGTGTGTGAATACAATAAAGGTGCTGAAGACGACTCGCTATATGAAGTCTATCTTCAGATTAACGGACGGAATTACCGCGGCTGTGCGACAGTGAATAACTTGTAATACGTAGAATATTAATAAGCTATTTTTATCCGTGAGCTTAGTTATCAACCGGCAGCGGCTTTACCTTAAATCGACCAACAAATTGGGCCGGCATAGTGCAGCACTGCCTGTTTGTAGCGCACGCAGTTTTGCTGAATGCCACTAATTCATTAAATATCAATAAATTAACTATTGGCTTGTTTTATGCATATCTCCTATCAGATGTTTTATTAATGAAAAGGAGATAGTCTTATGTGGTTAGAAAAGTTTGATAAACAACCGTTGCTGTCTGTTAATCGTCGTGACCTGTTAAAACTGTCCGGTTCTGCTATCGCCGGATTAGCATTAAGCGGAATTTCAACCCAGGCTTCGGCACAGGAAAAATCATCGGCAGCCGCAGTAACCCCTACCAAAGATAAACCTATTCGAATTAATTTTAATGAAAATGCTCTGGGTATGTCACCTAAAGCTCAGGATGCTGCTCGCGCGGCTGTGGCAAAAGGTAATCGTTATGCTAAAGCTGAAATAGACCAACTACATCAAAAAATAGCGACTGACTATCAGTTGGATAAAAAGTCACTGCTGTTAACTGCGGGCTCTTCTGAAGGGATTCGGGCTGCTATCGAAGCTTGTGCAGCACCGAATACTCAATTTGTTATTCCCGAGCTGACATACGGCGACGGTGAACTGTTTGCTAATATTGCTCAAATGAACGTAGTCAAAGTTCCGATGAAAAAGGATTGGTCATTTGATGTCGAAGGGTTAAAAACGGCAGTGAGTTCTTATTCCGGGCCTTCAATTGTTTATCTGGTTAATCCGAATAACCCGACGGCGACGATTACGCCGGCAGACCTTCTCGAACCTTGGATTAACAGTAAACCGGCAAATACGATGTTTATTGTTGATGAAGCCTATGCTGAGTTTGTTAACGATCCGAGATTTCGCTCAGTGACTCCGTTAATTCAGCAAGGGGCTGACAATATCATTTTGTTGAAAACATTTTCTAAAATTTATGCGATGGCCGGTATGCGCGTTGGTTATGCAGTGGCTGCACCGGCGGTGATTAGCAAAATGGCCGAGCGGGTTGCAGGCGAAAAACTAAACTATTGCGGCGTTTGTGCCGCGCTGGTTTCAATGGATGATAAACCGTTTATTGCCTATAGCAAAAAGAGTATCGACGTTTCCCGCCAGATGATGACGGATGTGCTAAAAGAGCTGAAGATTGACTACTTGCCCTCTGAGGGGAATTTTATTTTTCATCATCTTTCTGTTCCGTTAGAGGAATATAAAAAGCATATGGCCGAGGAACATATTTTGATTGGACGAGCATTTCCGCCGGCTGACAGTTGGTGCAGGGTCTCTCTCGGTACTCCACAAGAGATGCTGGTGGTCGTTGAAACTATGCGCAACATGAGAGCGAAAGGGTGGCTTTGACCGTCAGTTTTTAATACCCAGCAGTAGATAATAAAAAGGCCCTCCGTATTTCTGAGGGCCGTTTTTTTATGTCATCAATATTATCAATAAAGAATCTGAACGGCGGACATCAGCTTCTGATTATCTGATGTCACCGGGCTGACTTAGTGTAAAACGATATGAATTGAATTACAGACAGTTTTTATATTGAACTCAAAATCATCCTTTTTGGAATAGGTGATTTTTATCATCACATTTAAATCCGGTGCAGATAATGAAAAAGGGCAGAAAGATGAATTCGTGATAAAGAGCCATTTCGGCCTTTAGTATTCAGAATTTATCACTAGTATTTTAATGCAAATAGTTATCATTACACTTTGTTTATTGTCCCATTGTTTGATTCAATAAACGGGTTGTTTTAGATGAAAATAGATGACGTAAGTTCGGACTTTTCTCTGGAGCATTTCGGTTGATATTAACAGGCTCAATCAAGGAAACTAATAATGAAAAACTACAAACTACTAGCAGGGCTACTACCCGTTATGATGGCAGCGGGTGCCGCAAACGCGGCTGAGATATACAACAAAGACGGTACCAAACTAGACATTTCCGGCCAAATTGAAGGAAACCATTATATATCAAGTGATAAGGCTGAAGACGGCGACAACAGCTTCGTTCGTTTTGGCCTGCGTGGTGAAACTCAGGTTAATGACCAAATTACCGGTTTTGGTTTTTATCAGGCAGAGCTTAACGCCGCTTCGAGTGAAGCGAGTGGTGATAACGATTCAAAAACGCGTTATGCCTATGCCGGTATTAAAGTAGGCGATGCGGGCTCTTTCGACTATGGCCGCAACAACGGTATTTTATATGACGTTGGCGGTTGGACTGACGTTCTGCCAGAGTTCGGCGGTGATTCTTACCAACAAACAGACGTCTTTATGACTCAGCGTGCGGGTAACCTAGCGACATACCGTAATAAAGATTTCTTTGGCATGGTTGAAGGCTTGGATTTCGCCGTTCAGTATCAGGGTCGTAATGATGAGAACGATCGTAATAAAAGCGAGCGCAACGGCGATGGCTGGGGCATGTCGACAACTTACGATTTAGGTATGGGTCTGTCTTTAGGGGCGGCTTATGCCTCATCCGATCGTACCAGTCGTCAATCAGAAGATATGTTGGGCGATCGTGCTAATGCCGTCAGTACCGGTATTAAGTATGACGCCAATGATATCTATCTGGCGGCTATCTATGCCCAAACGTATAATATGAATATCTATGGTGCAGACGATCTGGTTGCCAATAAGACTCAGAACGTAGAGTTGGTTGCTCAATATCAGTTTGATTTTGGCCTGCAACCGTCTCTGGCATGGGTTTACTCTAAAGGCAAAGATTTAGGCTATGACGTAGGTTCAAAAACCTATAACAATCAGAATCTGGCTAACTACATTGATATCGGTGCCAACTACTACTTCAACCAAAACATTGTTGCTAAGGTCGATTACAAAATTAACCTGTTAGACGATAATGGCTTTACTAAAGATGCTGAAATCTCAACGGATAATATCGTTTCTGTTGCGATTGTTTATCAGTTCTGATGCTAAGGTTCTAGTTAACAAAAAAGGCGCTGATGCGCCTTTTTTGTTTTAGGGAATAATTATTTTCCAACCGCCATTGATAGGCTTGCAGCCTAGCCTTATAGGGCGTTTATGCAACCTGAACGGTGCTTACTTCACCAATAGGCTATTCGTTGTTTATCGCAATATGCGTCTTTTCGTTTTAAAAGCAATAAACGGAGTGCCTCAGTACTACCTATGTCTTTAGGATGAGCCATCACAGGTTATATCTCAGGTGAAGGTATATTGATGCGCTTACTCAATAGCAATTTTAAGAAAATTTCCTGGTCAAATTTATTTGCTCAGTTTTCTGAACAGACAGCGCTTGCTGCGGCTCCCTTAGTGGCCGTTTTATTACTTAATGCCGGGCCCGGTGAAACCGCCTGGTTGCAAACCAGCCAAACGCTTCCGTTTCTTTTATTATCCATACCGGCAGGACTGATTGTCGATCGCGTGTCGAGAAGAGGCCTGATGATAGGCGCTGAGGCGGTACGGGCTATCTCCTTGACGATGATATTCTTATTTTTAATATCAGATTCTATTACGTTAGCGCTGTTAGCCGTTCTGGGCTTTTTGGGTGCAATAGGCACGGTGTGTTATAACGTGGCTGCGCCGGCCTATGTTCCGACTATTATTGTAAAAAATGAACTGATGGCGGCAAATCGTTGGCTTGAATTAGCCCGTAGCGTGGCTTATACCGCCGGGCCAGCCATGGGCGGGGTTATTGTCGGATACACCGGCGCTCCCACTGCATATATATTTGCTACGGTACTTTCGATATTAGCCTTTATGCTGCTGATGTCCCTGCCTGAAGAGGTGAACGTTCAGAGAGAGAAAAAACACCTATTTAATGACCTGGCTGAGGGAGCGGTTTTTATTGCTCAGCATAAACTTCTTCGTCCTATTCTATTTACCGCCGTATTTTTTAATACCTCCTTGTTTATTGTTCAGGGTATTTTTGTTGCCTATGCGGCGACCCATCTGACGCTTAGTGCGGTGCAGATTGGTTTTACCGTCGGGACTTATGGTATTGGTATGGTTACCGGGGCGTTAAGTATTAAGCCTATTTCAAAGGTTATGCCCTACGGCCTTATGATTATTCTAGGTCCGCTTGGCGGGCTGATTGCGGCGGTGGTAATGTTAATGACTCTTTGGTTTCCAAGTATCTATCTGGCAGGGTTTAGCTACTTCTTATTTGGTGCCGGTCCGACCATATGGTCTATAACAACAATGTCATTAAGGCAGGTGGTCACGCCGGGAAATATGATGGGAAGAGTGTCGGCTTTGTTGTTAACCACCACGTTAGGCTCAAGGCCGATGGGGTCTGCCATTGCGGCACTGTTAGCGGTGAGCTACGGTGTGGAAAGCTGCCTATGGGCGGCGGTGGTCGGCTTTGCGCTTCAGTTTATTATTCTGGCATCCTCTCAGGTTCCTCACTTGCGCGACTTGGCTGATGCTCAATCAGATGACTCAGGAGACAAATGATGGGGTTAACTAAAAAAACGCCTTACTCTGCGCAATCCGATCCTCGCTGGCTGGATGTTAAAGCGAAGAATATCAATGCTGATGATACATTTGTCTATGCGGTAAAAACCACCGGAATTTATTGCCGGCCTTCATGTCCGGCCAGAATGGCAAAGCCTGAGAATATTGAGTTCTTTGATAATTGGCAGCAGGCAGAAGCCGCAAAATATACCCCCTGCAAGCGCTGCCACCCGAATGGTGAATCCATTGCGGCTAAAAATGCGCGATTAGTAACAGATGCCTGCCGAATGATTGAAAAGCAATCAGGGGATATTTCGCTGTCTGAACTAGCTGAGCAGGTGGGGATAAGCCCGTATTTCTTTCATCGGCAGTTTAAAAAAATAGTCGGTATTACGCCAAAGCAATACGCTAAGGCGGTCAGAATAAAGCATATGCAGCAGCAATTAATTAAACCTAAAGAGACCATAACGGATGCTATTTATCGTTCCGGTTTTAACTCAGGCAGTCGATTTTATGCCACAACCGATGATTCATTAGGCATGACGCCAACCGCTTTTCGTCAAGGAGGCGCGGATACTTTAATCCAGTTCGCTATTGCCGAATGCTCATTAGGTTCGGTGTTGGTGGCCCGTTCGCCAAAAGGTATTTGCACCATCACATTTGGTGATGGTCCTGATACTTTATTGAAGAATCTACAGGATCAATTCCCCAAGGCTGAACTGATAGGTAGCGATTCCGGTTTTGAGCAGGTTGTTGCACAGGTTATCGGACTCATCGAGCAACCGGATACTCCGTTCGACTTGCCGCTCGATATACGAGGAACCGCGTTTCAACAACGTATTTGGAACATGTTACGGACTATTCCTGCGGGCACAACGGTCAGTTACACACAGTTAGCCGAGATGATTGGCAGCCCTAAGTCTGTACGTGCGGTCGCCAATGCGTGCGGCCAAAATATGATTGCCGTGGCCATACCTTGCCATCGGGTGGTTAGATTAGACGGTGATATTTCCGGTTACCGATGGGGAATTGACCGAAAACGAGCGCTTCTGGCCCGCGAAGCGTCGGACTAACGGAAACTATATCAAGCGTTCGAGCTATCAGCTTTAACAATTCAATAACCCTATTTTTGTTTAAGGGGCGGGGGATATGTATTAAACAAAATTTATAATGATTGGACTTTTCGGCGGGTATTATTTTTAATTTCACCATATAAATGCAAAATTAAGACATAAAAATTCGAGTGGGAAGTGGCTATGTATATATTGATTTGTTGCCTATTTATGCATTAATTGTAAATAATAATTTTCCGGTCAACTTTTTATTTTATTGTTTGTTTGATTTTTAATCGTTTTATTGAGCTCCCCGCTGATTGGTTGTTATTTAATCTGGTGGTTATCATCGGCTTTGTTTTTATTTGATAGTAAAATCAATTGGATAGATTTATTTTGAGGGTGTAAATATACCGTGGTATATATGAATAAAAAAATTGGAAAATAATTCCGTTTGAAAGATCTAACAAATATTAGATGAAATAGGTGAGTATCTATAGCGATACGGGCCAAATATTTAATTGATCGACTAATTACTCCCATGATTTATATCAATGTTGATTGATAAAATACCCCAAATAGAGCTGACAACGTAAATAACTTAATACAGAATGTTTTTCTAATTTCTTATCTCTACAAATAATAACGATAAGGTGATACAGATGGATCTCTTTTTGGTGCAGCTTGCGGTTGTATTGGTATGCATAGCGATTGGTGGAAAGATCGGGGGAATAGGGTTAGGTGCCGCAGGCGGTATGGGGCTATTTATTCTCTCTTTTCTGTTTCATCTGGAGCCAGATTCACCGCCGGTTAGCGTAATGTTGATCATTATCTCGGTCATTACCTGCATTACCATTCTTCAAGCGGCAGGAGGGCTGGATCTTTTGGTTTCTCTGGCGGAAAGAATGCTGCGTACCAGGCCCAATGCGATTACCTTTCTGGGCCCCTTTGTTTGCTATATCTTCACCATTATGTGCGGTACCTCTTATATCGCCTTCTCTGTCTATCCGGTTATTGCTGAGATCGCAACCGATGCCAGAGTTCGTCCGGAAAGGGCGATGTCGATGTCGGTGATTGCCGCCAATATGGCGCTGGTTGCCAGCCCGATTAGTGCGGTTGTAGTGGGAATGTTGGCCAAAGCGGTCTCTCTGAATATCTCATTATTGGATATTTTGTTGATTACCGTTCCGGGCACCATGCTGGGTTGCCTGGCCGGCTGCCTGTTTGTGTATAAGAAAGGGGCTGAGCTGTCTGAGGATGATGAATTTATTCGGCGTCAACAGGCTGGTGAATTCGATCTGACGACGCTTTCAGCGGCAAAAATAGGCAATCTGACCCGGGCTAAAATAGGGCTGGCTATTTTTGCTATCGGCGTGTTTCTTATTGTTATTCTGAGCTCTTTTAAAGAGATGAGGCCGATGTGGCACGGTGAAACGATGTCAGTTTCCACCACCTTACAAATATTGATGTTGACCACCGCCAGCCTGATTATGATTTTCTGCCGCATTGCGCCTGAAAAGCTACATGAAGGTTCTACGTTTAAATCAGGCCTGATCGGCGTAGTGGGTATTTTTGGTTTATCGTGGATGACCGGAACATTTTTCGGTAATTACAACGACGTATTTATTACCAACTTCTCTGATATTCTTAATCAATACCCGATGATTTTCGGTCTGGTACTGTTTTTCTTATCCATCTTAATTTACAGCCCGGCGGCCACCATTATTGCTTTAATGCCGTTGGGCGTTGCTATGGGGCTTCCTGCCTATACCTTGATTGCCCTGCTGCCGGCAGCCTGTGCGGTATTTATTATTCCCGGCGGAGCGCAAATAGCCTGCGTGGCCTTTGACCGAACCGGAACCACCCGATTGGGTAAGTATGTTATTAACCACAGTTTTCTCTTACCCGGTATGGTATCGTTAGTCATGTCGGTTGTATTCTGCATGATGATTGCTAAAACATTGTTCTGATTTGCCGACGACACATTGATATCTTATTGAATTGGCAATGTCAGGGAGCTGTGTTGATGGGTTCTGAATCCGTTTTTTTTGAGCAAGTACGTTCGCATATTTTGCAGCAGGCAACTTTGGGCAAACGCATTGAAACAGAAACGGAACTTGCCGCGCGTTTTAACGTTACGCGTTACCAAATAAGAAAGGTGTTAGCGTCACTGACCCAGATGGGCATTTTGGACCGTTCGCCGAAAAAGGGCAGCGTGATTCGTCAGATGAATCCCGATACCTTAAGCGATCAAATGCAAATTCAGTTTGGTGTCGCAGGATTCGATATTAACGAATTTTTAGAAGCCCGAATGCTGATTGAGTGTGCGATATTACCTTTAGCGATTAAACGCATGACGCCGGCGCTGATGGGGAAGCTAGAAAATACCCTGAATCAAATGGAAGAGTTTGCCCATATACCCTCCAAAGCCGATCAGTTTGACCGGGACTTCCACCTGCTCATACTGCAGGCCTGTGGTAATCGTGTTTTACAGGTCTTCTCCGATGTATTAATCACTTATTTTGATAAAACCTCTGCGCTGCTCAACTCTTTTGGACCGGAATATTTTGTTGATATCGCCAGGCAGGAACAGGCCATTCTAAGCGCGATTAAAGATGAAAACGTTGAGCTGGCGGTAAGGCTGTTACGGGAACATTTGGTCAATACCTCGAAAACGCTCCCGCCGGAAAATGCTTCAACGCCGGCGAAGACCACTAAAAGCAAACGTGCTAATAAAAAAACTGACAAAGGTTAACCTGTCGGTTTTAACGTGATGGCCAAATAGTTTAATTTGATCTCAGCGTAGATTTCGTCCGCATAATCAATATCGGAATATTGCTTTTTCTGGCGGCCGAGGGGCGGCGTTTTTAAGTTCAATGGACTCCGGGGCTAGAAGCCATACATGCCCGTAGCTTGAAACCGACAAAGGGTGATTTGTCGGTTTTAGAATGATGGCCAAATAGTTTAATTTGATCTCAGCGTAGATTTCGTCCGCATAATCAATATCGGAATATTGGCTTTTTCTGGCGGCCGAGGGGCAGCGTTTTTAAGTTCAATAGGCTCCGGGGCTAGAATCCCTAGGTGCCATACATGCCCATAGCCTGAAACCGACAAAGGGTAATTTGTCGGTTTCAGGCCGAGTACAACCCGATCAGAATACCAGCTTAGAAATAAAGTAGCCTGCAATCACGGCCGAAATCACCATAACAAACCCCGGTCGCAAATAGCTGTGATTTATCACGTATCTGCCAAGCCGGGTGGTTCCGGTTCGGTCAAAGGCCACGCAGCCAATTTGACCTGCGCCGGGCACAATAAAGTCACCGCAGGTTGCCGGATACAGGGCAACTAACAGGGCCGGAGGGATTCCCATTGCCGCGCCTAACGGCATCAGTGCCGCCACCGTGGCTGACGGGCTGAAAATAACCGCAGAGAAACAGAACAGGATTAGCCCGAATAGCATTGGCCATGATTCAACCATATGTTTGAACAGTTCTTCAAACAGCGGTCTATAGGCGTCGAAAAAGGTTCCTGTCATCCATGAGATACCAAATACCCCGACCACACCGATTAAGCCGGAGCGGAACACCGAGCCTGATGCAAATTTATCGCTGGGCACCTTGCTGAAAATGATGATAAACAGCGCGGCTGCCAACATAACCATCTGAATAAGGGCCGGCGTGGCTAAAGGCACCATTTTTCCACCGACTTCCCATGCCGGTAGTAAAGATTTAACCGAACCGAACAGAATAACCATCGCCACGCCTAAACCAAAAATCAACACGCCGACTTTTGCGCCGACGGAAGGCTTATAGGCCTGTACTTCCCTTTGCTCTGCGTGCAACGATTGATAATCACCAACCGCAATCCGACGCTGAAACTCCGGATCGTTCTCCAGCTCTTTTCCGCGTTTAAAGACCGATAAACATCCGCATAGTGTTCCAATGATAAATGCCGGAATGCTAACGCCAAGGATTTGGATAATTGAAACATCGTACATGGAGAGTGCCGCTATCATACCGGCGGTCGCCGCACTCATCGGGCTGGCAATAACCGCAATTCCGGCAGCAATAACGCACATCGACATCGGTCGTTCAGGCCGGATTTTTGCCTCGGCGGCGACTTCTGCCACCACCGGATACACGGCAAATGCAACGTAGGCGGTACCGCAGAACATCACAAACAGTGAACAGATAAAAGGGCCTAAAAAAGTAATAGCGCTGGGTTTCTTGCGCAGCATTTTTTCTGCGATACGCACTAAATAGTCGAGGCCGCCGGCGCCCTGTAAAACGCTGGTACAGGCGATAACGGCAATAATAATCAATAATACCGTTATCGGCGGCGATGCCGGCTGTAGTCCGAATAATAGCGTCAGAATACAGACGCCCAATCCCCCGGCCGCACCTAATCCTACACCGCCATAACGCCCGCCCACACCGATACACACAAGAACAACTAACAGTTGAATCCAGAATAATTCAGACATAAGACTCCCTCCTACAACATGCAAAAGCACGGCAGTCGTATAAGTTATTTTTATTTATGGCATCAGCGCATGATTACGCGCCGATGCTTTGAAGTGACTGTCTATTTCAAACGTTACAGCATGCTTTTCGCCATGGTGATTTGTTTGCGCACTGTCTCCGGTGCCGTTCCGCCATAGGACTGTCTGGCGCCGACCGATGCTTCTAAGGTAATGTCATCGTAGATGTCGTTTTCAATTTGAGGATGGAAGGTTTGGTATTCGGCCAGCGTCAGTTGGTTAAGCTTTTTGTCGTGTTTAACACAGTGATTGACCACGCTACCTACCACATGGTGGGCATCGCGGAAAGGAATCCCTTTGCGAACCAGATAGTCGGCCATATCGGTTGCGGTTGAGAAGCCTTTATCTGCCGCATCCCGGGTTTTATCTTCATTGATTTTCATTTTTTCAATCATGGGAGCAATGATTTTAAGGCCTGTTTGTAAGGTATCCATAGAGTCGTAAACGGTCTCTTTGTCTTCACTCATATCGGTGTTGTAAGAGAGCGGAAGGCCTTTCATGATGGTCAGTATTGCCATTAAGTTACCGTAAACGCGCCCGCTTTTGCCGCGCATTTTTTCTGCTACATCTGGGTTTTTCTTTTGCGGCATAATGCTTGAACCGGTACAGAAATCGTCAGACAGTTCGATAAACTTAAAGTCCTGGCTGGAGAACAGCACCAGTTCTTCTGAAATACGCGTCAGGTGCATAAAGCACATGGCGGCCGTGGCATTGAACTCAATCATATGGTCGCGATCGCTCACCGAGTCGATGCTGTTAGGCGTCGGTTCATCAAACCCCAGCTCTTTTGCCGTGAACTCACGATCGATAGGGAAGGTGGTACCGGCCAGAGCCGCAGCTCCTAACGGGCATTGTCCCATACGGCGGTAGAGATCGTTAAAGCGAGTGTAGTCGCGCTGTAGCATCCAAAAGTAAGCCATGATCCAATGAGGAAACAGAATCGGCTGGCCGGTTTGTAGGTGAGTATAGCCCGGCATAATGATATTAAAGTTTTGCTCTGCTTTAGCGATGATAGTGGCTTGTAATGCGCGAATATTTTGTTGGATCTCCAGAATAGTGGCCCGCATATGCATTTTGGAATCGAGCGTTGTTTGGTCATTGCGGCTTCTGCCGGTATGAAGCTTGCCGCCTACCGGCCCGACAATTTCAGTCATCCTTTTTTCGATCGCCATATGAATATCTTCATCAGCGGTGCTGAAAACAAACTGACCATTCTCAATTTCTTGTTCGACCTGCTTAAGCCCGCTAATGATGGTATCGGCATCGCTTTGACTGATGATGTTCTGACGCCCCAGCATGGTGGCGTGAGCAATACTGCCTTTTATATCGAACGGGCAGAGTCTTTGCTCAATCATGATTGTCGCATTGAACGCTTCCACCAGTTTGTTGGTTGGCAGGTCAAATCTTCCGCCCCATAGTTTGGATGACATAGTGTATTTTCCTTATTAGATGGTTTTTTTATAAAACGAACGGCATGGGTAAAGACTACAACTTATAATTATATTGTCGACAATTGAATTATTAAAATCGACAATATGGATCACAAAATCGACAAGGAAATTTTTGAGGTGGGGAGAAGGTTGTTATTAGGGGCGGGGGATAGGGGAATACAGCAGGGTAAGAACCAGCTGATTGAGAAATGTGTGAGTCAATAGCGCTAGCCATTTAAACCGCTTATACAAGACCCTCCTGCTGACGATAACTAAGTCAACCGGAGGGTGTTAACATCATAATATTGAATTAAAAAATGGAGTGTCGGTTTAGGCGAGTTTTCTTTTAGTGTGCGTTTTAGAGATGCTCGCTAACGGGGGGGGGGGCGGTCGCCAATATTGCAGATGCTTTGGGTTATGCGACAGCCAGCAATTTTATGGCGATGTTTAGGCGAAGTTTCGGTGATTCACCGGGGCGGTATTTTTCTAAGCAACAGCGGCTGTAGTTTGGGGTTGAGCTTATTACCCTGATTTTAATAATTGATGGGCTTTATGCTTTCGCTTTTCTAATAACATTTTGTGCAGAGTTGAATTAGCAGGCCCGTGCACGTTGTCATTTATGATAAAGGTATTTTCCTGGACCTCTCCCTTACTTAGGGGGAGGATGTTCACTCTGGTTTTACTGTGATTGAAATAAAGATAGTCACTAAGAATGAATATCGAAAATATTAAAATGAGCCGGCCTGACTATTTTATTTATAGACCTTTAACTAATGAATGCAGCCAATTTTCTGAGAATATTAATGCATATAAATCAAGTGTTATGTCGTTATTGTCAGAAGTCAGGGGCGATTAGAAAACACGGTCAAGCTCGATCAGGCTATCCTCGCTATTTTTTTACTGATTGCAATAGAGCATTTCAACTGAATTTTATTTATAAAGCATATAAAGAGAAATATGCATTATAAATGCTATTTAGCAACTTGTATTTTAAATAAGCTTAATGTTTAATTGATTAAATAGATGATGTTTATTATCAGATTAAATTGCAGTGTTTAACGTCGGGTGGATATTTAATATTCGATTGTCATTTGTATTTGAAATTAAGTGAATCTATGGTGGTGAATGTATTTGACAACGTATTAGCCACTACCCTTTTTAGGGGATTGATAGCATTCAGTGTTGCTGAAATAATGGGTAGAACAAAATTCATTCTCACTGATTTCAGAATGTTCATTCTGAAATAATTAGCATGGAACTCTATTTTAAAGTGCGGGAAAAAAGATGAAAATTAAAGCTAGTGGTATTCTAATTGCTGCTATTACCAGCGTGTTTATTACCCAATCAACATTTGCTACAGACGGAACTATTACTATTAATGGTGCGATTACTGATACCACGTGTGGCGTTTCAGTAAACAACGGTACAAAGGATGCCACAATTACATTGCCGACTATTTCTAGTTCGGCACTGGGATCGGCTAATGCCGTTGCGGGTACCACGCCATTTACTATCGCATTAACGGGTTGTACTGGCTCAACATTAAGTAATGCATATGCCCATTTTGAATCGGGTGCTACCGTTGAAACAGCGACAGGCCGTTTGAATAACAGCGGCAGTGCAGCGAATGTTCAGGTTCGTCTTTTAAACAAAAATAGCCTACCAATCTTCGTCGGTTCGGCGAGTCAAAGTGATGTGAAGGAAGACATTTCTACTGGCAGTGCAACACTAAACTATTATGCGCAATACTTTACACCTACTGGGGGTGTTGGCCCGGGTACAGTAACGGCTCAGGTTGAGTATACAATGATTTATGACTAATCGTTGTTGATGGCCCATCCGGGCTAATAATGACGATGATCTGTTACAAACAGGGAACGTATCGTTCCCTGTTTCACTTGTTCTATCATTGAGAGCCTTATGCGTAGAAAACTCTTTACAGCATTTACCTTTGTTACATTATTTCTGGCTGTATCAGTTGCCCGAGCTGAAGTCATCATCAGTGGTACACGTGTTATTTATGAAGAGAAACTTCGGGAAGGGATGGTAAAGATATCCAATACGGGTAACGTACCGGTTCTTCTTCAGGCTTGGATTGACAATGGTGATGCTTCTGCGAGCCCGGAAACGATTAAAGTACCTTTCAGTATGACTCCCCCTGTAGTGCGTCTAGACCCACAAAAGGAGCAGACGATCCGGCTCTTTCGCACTGGTGCGGGGTTACCTGCAGATCGGGAATCATTGTTCTGGTTTAACTTATTAGAAATCCCACCAAAACCAACCAAGAATTCGGCTGGTGATGAGAACAAACTGCAACTAGCGGTGCGCACTCGAATTAAAATGTTTTATCGGCCAGAACAATTAGCGCTGTCCCCTGAGCAAGCCGCCAAGAATCTCAAGTTTACCATTAGCGGCAAACAGGTCGTTATTAAAAATGCGTCGCCATATTATATTACTTTTAGATCGCTGGAGTTTCGTGCGTTAGACAAAGGACCTATTTTGGCTAACCTGAATAAAACCAATAATAAAATGGTAGCTCCTTTTAGCGAGCTGAGTTTACCGATTAATGTGAAGTCTTCAATCAACGCTTCCACACGTGTTTATTATTCTATTATCAATGATTTTGGTGGTGAAACGCAGAGCACTCAGTCACTGACGCCATAAAGATATAAAGACATAAATAGAATCAATATGTCTTTACCAACGTTCTTTATGTTATATATTTATTTAATGGCCTCGATATAATGCTTTGTTATTTCATATATTATCTAAAAAGCGAGTGCCTAAAATCGTTGTCAGTATGCTATTTAGCTATTTTCAATTTTTTGGGCATGTTTTTTGCCCCGTATTCTGCTGCTGCTGAAAATCTTGAATACGTTGAATTCAGCGATGCTTTTCTCCGTTTCTCTGTTGACGCAACTCGTTACAGTGAAGGTAATCCGGTTTCTCCCGGCGAACGTCGTGTGGATATTTATCTGAATGAGCAATGGATTGGGCGCCAGAATATGGACTTTAAGTTGCCATCGGCAGAATCAAAAATTGCCTCCCCCTGTTTTGATTTAAAGTTGTTTGATGAGCTAGGTGTAGACTCCAGCAAAGTGACTGCTGAGATGCTGAAGCAGCTAAGTATCGCGGCTATTTGTGTACCGTTTAACCATATTTTGCCGGCAGGAAATGCCATTTTCGACGAAAATCAGCAACGGCTGGATATTCAAGTTCCCCAAGCTTATTTGAATCGCCAAGCGCGTGGTTATGTTAATCCTAAATATTGGGATGATGGCGTGACGGCCGCTACGTTGAAATATGACTACGCAGGCTACAGCAGTCGTAATAATGAAAGTGCCAACCAGACTTATCAGTATTTAGGGCTATTGGGCGGTTTAAACTGGCAAAGTTGGCGTTTGTATTACCGTAGCGCCTTAAATCGAAATGATGCCCAAGGTTTTGATTATCAAAATCTGGCTACTTATCTTGAGCGTGGTGTGCCATCTTTATACAGTAAATTAACGCTGGGTGATTCAAATACGGATGGACAAGTGTTTGACAGTCTTAGCTATCGCGGATTTGAGTTGACCTCTGATGACCGCATGTACGCTGATTCTCAACGGGGTTACGCACCAGTTGTGCGAGGTATTGCCCGTACTCAGGCTCGCGTGGAGGTACGCCAGCAAGGTCAATCTATTTATGAGACGACGGTGCCGCCCGGGCCGTTTGTCATCGATGACCTTTATCCCACAGGTCAAGGAGGCAACCTGAATGTCATTATCACCGAGGCGGATGGTAGTGAGCAGACATTTACCCTTCCTTATGCTTCGATTGCCGAGTTGCTGCGGCCGGGAACGACTCGCTACTCATTCATGGTGGGCGAATATCGTGATAATTCAATGGTCGAGAAACCGACTTTAGTTATGGGGACGGTGCGTCACGGCCTATCTAATTTAATCACGGCTAACGGCGGGGGCGTGATGGCTGAAGGATATCTTTCAGCATCTACGGGGATAGCATTTAATACCCCGGTCGGTGCGCTGGCATTCAATGTGACTCAGGCACAAACTAAGTTGCCAGATGAAGGTAAGCAAAATGGTCAAAGCGTCGGTGTTACTTACGCTAAATCATTACCAGAAACCAATACCAATCTGACGTTTGCCAGTTACCGTTACTCTAGTGATGGTTTCTATACGCCGGCGGAAGCTATGCGTATGCGTGACTATCTCCAATATGGTGAAACTAAGAACGTTGACTGGAATTCAAGTTTTCCTAACGATAATTTCCGTGATGATGACAGTTTTAAATATCGTCGTCGTAATCAGACACAAATCAGCATTACCCAAGGATTACCGGATAGTTATGGCTCATTTTATGCCAATATCAATACTCAGGATTATTGGGAACGGCACCGCCGCGATATGAATTTCCAGCTCGGTTATAATAATAACTATCAATCGTTGAGTTATAACGTCTCTTTTAATCGGTTACGGAATCTATCCACGGATAAATGGAATAATCAGTTATCCGTTTCTTTCTCACTTCCATTGTGGACAAAAACAGGCGCACCTCGTTTGAGCAGCAGTTATGCTACTGCGCGCGGCAGCAGCTCGATTCAAACAGGTATTTCCGGCTCAGTCGGTGACGATAATCAATTTAACTACGCTGTCTCGGCTGCGAATAATCGGACTGATGACAACGGCAGTTATCACTCTATGGGGGTGAATGGTAGTTGGTTGGCACCTTACACGACGGTGGGCGGCAGCTATTCGAAGAGTCGTGATTATGAGCAAGCGAGTGCCAGCTTGTCGGGCGGAGTAGTGGCTTACCGTGGTGGGGTGGTACTGGCGTCGGCGCTTGGTGAGACGGTGGGTATTGTCGAGGCTCCTGATGCCGCAGGTGCGCGTGTTGCTAATTATTCCGGTATGCGTTTAGACAGTCGCGGTCGGGCGGTGGTGCCCTATTTAAGTCCGTATCGCCAGAATGACATTGAACTTGATCCGAAAGGCTTGTCATCGGATGTGGAGTTTAAAAATACCAGCCAGAAAGTCGTACCCACCGCGGGCGCTGTTGCACTGATGAAGTTTGAGACTTCGTCAGGTTATTCGATCTTATTGACAGCACGCCTTATAGATAATAGACCCTTACCGTTTGGTGCAGAAGTGACGGACGCTAATGGTGCCAGCGCCGGGTATATCGCTCAAGGTGGGCAAGCCATGATACGGGTCAACCAAACGGAAGGTAACATGCTGGTGAAATGGGGCGACGATATCGATGAACGCTGTCGTTTTGATTATATATTACCAAGTGCTATACCGGCTCAGGGCGAATTCCGCCAATTAGAGGTGATATGTCAATGAGTTCCTATTTCAATCCAGAGAATTATTGCATCGATAATCTCTGTCGTGTTGTTTGGTATTCTATAAGGCACAGATATAACCTGCGGAGAATGGTTTTGCTGTTGGTGGTATTGGGCGGCTTAGGTGTCAGCCACTATACGCATGCCGCAGGTAATGCGATGGATTGCGATTATACGGGCACTTATTATATTTTTGGTCCGTCGACAACGCTGCGTGTTCCACCTAATACCGCAGTCGGTGATACCATAGGTTCGTGGATAACGTTCCCGGCTTCAGGTTGGCAGTGTAAGATCTTGTCTACGTCAATGAATGACAGTGTTAAGGCTGGAATAGGGCTGTATTCACCTTATAGCATCAACAGAACGATTGATATTGATGGGAGTAGCCACAGTGTTTTTTCCTACACCGGGAAAGCAGGTTTAGGCTATGCATTGCGTTTTCGTGCAACCGGTGCGGGGTTCAGTAGTGATTGGAAGCCAATGAATGGGTACTCGGCAGCCAACATGGTTTATTCCTCCCCTTTATTAGGTCCTATTCCTTATAATAACAGTAGTGCTTTCAATTTGAATGTAGAAGTGCAGATTCGTTTCGTTAAAACTGCAACGACATTAACGACTGGGTGGGCAGCAGCATTCGATCCTGCATATGCCTATAATTATCGTACTTATAATAATGGTACCAGTAATGGTACTGAGGCTAATCGGTATCGGTTACTGCAATTTCCTGAGAGATCGTTAAATATCCAGTTAATGACGCAAACCTGTACGACACCCGATGTCACGGTAAATTTACCTGATGTAAGCATTAATCAGTTTAAAGGGATTGGTGATGTGAAAGGGTTGAAAGCGTTCAACTTGAATTTCAATAATTGCCCTGGTGGATTAGCGGGTATTCATTATAAGTTCGGTGCCACAAGTAGCGTGCTGAATGCGGCTAATGGTGTGGTGGCATTGGATAGCAGCTCTACCGCAAAAGGGGTGGGGGTTTTATTACGCAGCCAATCCAATATGCCAATCACGCTGAATACGGAATATACGTTAAGTGGTTATAATGCCAGCAGTATACAAAGTTATACCGTACCAATGAATGCCGGTATTTATCAAACAGAAAATACCGTACAAAGTGGCACCGTCAAGGGTGCATTTACTTTTACGTTGATCTATAAATGAAAATCTCACCGTATTGCTTGATTTTTTGGGGCAGACGAGCCAATTGCTGGCTCGGCGTGTTTAGCGCAATTATTCTTGCCAGCTTGCTGAGCAGTTCTGTCGCTTGTGCCGGCATTGCCATTGGGCTGACTCGGGTGATTGTTACGGGTGATGACCGTTCAGGTAGCGTACAAATCCTCAATAAAGGTACCCGACCAATATTATTACAACTTTGGATTGATAATCATATCTCCGAAATGGATAAGCCGATTGAGGAAATAAAGGTTCCATTTGTGGTTGATACCCCGGTATTCCGCCTTGATCCCATGACTAATAAGTCTATCCGCATTTATTATACTGGTAATATTAATCAGTTGCCGTCCGATCGTGAATCGATGTTTTGGCTCAATGTATTAGAAGTGCCAGCAAAAACGGGGTTGGGCCAGGCACCGCAAAATGAAGTACAAATAGCCTTTCGCTCGCGCATTAAGTTGTTCTATCGTCCGGCAGGAATAGCGGCCAGTTCATTAGGCGTAGTAGATCGTTTGTCATTTAAATGGGTATCTAAAGGTAATCGTTACGTTTTACAGGTGACTAATCCCACGCCGTTTAATGTGACATTCCAGACGTTATATATTGCGGAGGGCAAAAATACTGCGAAGCTTGCTGTCAGGTTGAATAATGATGATATGGTGGGTCCAAAGGACAGTATTGATGGTGTATTAGTTGACTATAAAGTGCCCAGCAAGAATATGATTGTGTACTTCTCAATTATTGATGATTTTGGTGCACCGATTGAAGGTCATCAGGTGCTGGAGTTACCCTAGAGGGGGAGCATGTTCCAGCAATTTTATTGCGATGTTTAGGCGAAGTTTCGGTGATTCACCGGGGGGGATTTTTCTAAGCAACAGCGGCTGTAGTTAGGCATTGAGCTTAAATCATTCTGTTGCAAACTCATATCATTGAGGCTTACTTACTTTTGCGCGCAAGCTGTCCGTCACGAAGCACAATAGAGCGATAATGCCGAAAGAAATTCCAGCCGTTGATGCCCCATTCCATCCGTAGTGCGCGAAGAGCTATCCCCTAGGCCAGCGCCAATGGCGCCGCCACAGAAAAAAGTGGTCATGTAGATGGCATTCATTCGTGCGCGGTATTCTGGAGCCAAAGCAAAAATCAAACGTTGGCCAAGTACCCAATTTGCCGATACGGCAAAATCAAGAATGACTCCGGCCAAGACGAGCAGAATGAGCGCCTGAAAATGACCAGCGGAATATTAGGTGACACGGTGCCGGATAATCACACACAATAAATAGTGAATACGCTAACATTGGCATATTCACTATTTATATATTAGAGACTACTTGTTACGGTTAGAAAGAATTATAAGGTCTTTTGGTCAGCTGCTTTTTTATACCATTCAGTAGCTTTACGATCATCCTGTTTTACACCTCTTCCATTGGCATACATAAAACCAAGATTATCTTGTGCCGATGGATTACCTTGATCCGCAGCCTTTTGATACAACTCAACAGCCTGGTGATCATCCTGCTTTACACCTTTTCCTCTGGCATACATCGAACCAAGATTATTTTGTGCTGATGGATTACCTTGATCCGCAGCCTTTTGATACCACCTCACAGCCCAACGATCATCTTGTTTTACACCTTTTCCATTCTCATACATAACCCCAAGCTGATATTGTGCCGGTACATTACCTTGATCCGCAGCCTTCTGATACAACTCGACAGCAGAATGATCATCCTGTTTTACACCTTTTCCACTTGCATACATCAATCCAAGATTATATTGTGCTTGTGCTAAACCTTGATCGGCTGCTTTTTGATACCACTCAACAGCCTGATGGTCATCCTGCTTGACACCTTTTCCTTCATCGTACATAAATCCAAGATTATTTTGTGCGCCTGCATGGTCTTGAATCGCGGCTTTTTGGTACCACTCAACAGCATGACGGTCATCTTGTTTTACGCCTTTTCCTTTTTCATACATAAAACCAATATTATGTTGCGCATCCGCTAAACCTTGATCCGCAGCCTTTTGATACCACTCAACAGCCTGACGGTCATCTTGCTTTACACCTTTTCCTTTTTCATACATAAAACCAAGATTTTTTTGTGCCGATGCATTACCTTGATCCGCAGCCTTCTGATACCAGTCGACAGCAGAACGATCATCCTGTTTTACACCCTTTCCGTTGGAGTACATAAACCCAAGATTATTTTGTGCTGATGAATTTCCTTGCTCTGCAGCCTTCTGATACCACTCAATAGCCTGACGATCATCTTGTTTTATGCCAGCACCTTCCTGATACATAAACCCAAGATTATTTTGTGCTGATGCATTCCCTTGCTCTGCAGCCTTCTGATACCACTCAACAGCCTTACGATTATTCTGTTTTACATTCCTTCCTTTTTCATACATAACCCCAAGCTGATACTGTGCAGACTCTTCACCTTGATATGCCTTTTCAATTAAATCTGCCAGTTGTTGAGAGTCCAAAGTAGCTGCAACTATAGAACCAGAAGAACCACAAATTAGCAGCGATAAAAATAAAGCTGCTATTAAATTAGAGATATTTATTTTCACTGTATTCTACCTCTTAATTCTGTTTTGATTGATATTGATAGAAATTGAGCACTGTTTGTAGCTTATATAAGTACCACACATCACAACCAAAGTAAGAACATGCTAAAGCTTTGAATCCATCCGTAACCATAAGTGTGCATCATCCATTTATAAAAATATATTGGTATACTACCTAATATTTATAATCATTCAACAAAATATTTATATCATTGTTATATACATCAAAATTCAGTTGAATTAAATGATAATAGATATTGTTAACCAAGGTCTCATCATCTTCTTGATAGTTATTGACTGTTTAATTTCAATAATAGAGTAACCACTATATTTACTAATGGTATATCTTGATAAATTATTATTAATTTTATCTGTTGGTATTTTAATCTTTACATTAACTTTATTCATAATCTCTCCTGCTGTTGAATGAGGTTGATTTAAATAAAATAAATCTGCAATGTTATTCAGGTTTATTTAGGATAAGCTTTTCTTGAGATAATTTATTCAACTCAATAGTTCTTTCAAAGAAAAATTTAACAACGACTAAAAATAAAGTAATTCCATTAAATAAAAAATATATGGCGTTAAAATTATTATTGGCATCTGGATTTACAGTGGGTACTTTTAACGTAAATATGAATTAATAACTAAGGTTTATAGTCATTGTTAATATGACTATTTTGGGATTCTGATTTATAGGTGACACTAAGTTTATAAACAGAGAAAGTAAAAGTATCAAGCATGATACTTTAGTGGCATAGTCAATTTTGTCACACTTAGATTGAAAAACGTTTCACCAATATTAATTTTTGTACAGTAACCTCTCTGGTTATTAACCGCCTTTTAAGAATTTAGTAATGTTGAATTACATGTACTATTTCAGAGTAGGTTTAGCACAGAGAAGGCTATTTTTCGTGGTTTATCAATCCCAAAACACGTTCTTTCTCTTCTGGCGATAACGTAGAAAACCTCAACACCAACTCCGCTAAATCATCATCCACAGTATAAAAATAAGCTAACGGAACGCATAGTACTTCAGCCAAACGCTGAGCAGTTTCGATGTCGACTTCGTGTACGCCTTTTTCATAGCGATTAATCCGCGTGCTGGCTACAAACTCGTCTATTCCAGCGGCAATCCCCAACGTTTTCTGAGAAAAACCTTTAGATAAACGAGCTTGTTTAAGGCGTAAACAAAAAGTATCACGGTAATTATTATGAGTTTTCATGCCTACGATAATCGTAGTTTTATCTTGAGTTCGATACTACGAATAACGTAGTATGGTTGTTGAACTCCTTTACTCAGCAGCTATCCATATTCCTACTCAGAAAGTATTCACAAAGCCATCAAATGTAGCGCTGCCATAGAAGGACATCTTCTTATAAAAATAATTTAGAGAGGGCTATACCATGAAAAAGGACTGGCATAATGCAGATATTATTGCCTCATTACGTAAAAAAGGAACAACACTGGCCGCGCTATCTCGCGCATCGGGCTTAAGTTCTTCAACGTTAGCAAATGCCTTAGTCAGACCTTGGCCTAAAGGCGAATGGTTAGTTGCTTCGGCTATCGGTATCCATCCTTCTGAAATTTGGCCGAGCCGTTACTATGAGAAAAGCGGGAAACTGATAAAGAGTAGGGGAATGACAGACAAAACCATATTGAAATAACCTTCAATATCAATGTGATTAAAAACCTACAGACACAAAAAAACCCGTAACGTGAGTTACAGGCTTTTTTGTTACTATCACCGGGTCTATCTGGTATCACTGGTGACATATTTGGTGGAGCTGGCGGGAGTTGAACCCGCGTCCGGAATTACTATACCGTCGGCACTACATGCTTAGTCAGTCTTTACATTCGCCTACCAGCTGCGGACAGACACGCCACTAATAAACTAGCTTGATTAGTTTTAATGCTTCAACCCCAAGCAAGGTATCCACACGATCTCTTTTGGATTTGACTTCTCTTGATCCCCGTCCTAAGAGCGGAGGCTAGGGAGAGAAGGCTCTAAGCAGGTTATTAAGCTGCTAGTGCGTAGTTTTCGTCGTTTGCGACTATTTTTTTGCGGCTTTTTACGAGGCCAACCGCCCCTCGGCATGCACCTTGGGCTTCGCCAATCCCGTCGAATCCAGAATCAGCCCCAAGTTGTTACTACTGGGCGAGTATAACAGAGTTTGCCCTTGGTACACCAGTGTCTTAACCCGGACTTAGCTATTTTTAACTTTATAGCGATAGGCGATTTTTTTAAGTTTATACAAAAAGGTGCGTTTTAGCCCAATGTCGAAAGAACAGTCGCATACATCGCAATGGCCAAAGTCGCTAAGATCTTTGCAGGCGCGGGTCGGGACGCATTCAGTCATATCAACACAGTCGCCGCATCTCTCACTTTTTGGTTTTTTTTGTGGCTTCTGGCGCTTATCCGCTTGCTGTAAATAGGTTTGGTAAGCGCTGCTGCATCGTGAAAACTGTTTTGGCAGCGCGGTAAATAGCGACATCACGCCGTTGCGTTGCACCATTTTAAGCGCATAGCTTGAACAAGAGGATTTGCCGGTCATTTGGTGATAGGCGCAGCTGAATCCCTTATGAGGCGAGATATAGCGTTGATAAAACCGAATAAGGCCAACGGCCAGTGCTGATGAAATTGACATAAACGCTTTCCTTGCAGTTTTCTGTCACTAAATAGATAAAGTTCAGAGCAGGGGGGTATAGCTCACTATCTATGCATACAAATAGTATAAAAGGGCGCTTAATGATTCATGCCCCCCTAAAATACTATCTGCATTTTTATCGTATAAGTATAAAATTAGCGATTTGCATGCTTCATAATACGGTTCTTACTAACCTGCCATTCGCGGTCTTTAATATCCGTACGTTTATCGTGCAACTGCTTACCTTTAGCTACGCCAATTTTAACTTTGGCCCAGGCATTTTTCCAATACATGGAAAGGGCAACGATGGTATAGCCATCGCGGTTAGAGAGGCCAAACAGTGAGTCGAGCTCTCTTTTCTTAAGCAGCAGCTTACGCGAGCGGGTTGGATCGCACACAATATGCGACGACGCAACGTTAAGCGGCGTAATGGTAGCGCCAAACAGGTAGGCTTCGCCGTTTCTGAACACCACGTAGCTGTCCATAATATTGGCTTTGCCTGCGCGCATGGCTTTAACTTCCCAACCTTGCAGGGATAATCCTGCCTCGATTTCATCTTCAATGAAATACTCGTGGCGGGCGCGTTTGTTCATCGCAATAGTAGCGGAACCGGGTTTGTGAACTTTTTTCTTTGTCATAGTGGTTTTATTATACTTAATGCTGATTTGAAAGATATCCCTTAACCCTTTAAGCCACCAATTTTTCTTCTATTGTTGCCGCTTAGGCTGATAAAACACGTTAGCAATTCCTATATCATATGATATCGATTTTGGTCAGTTTCAAGTTAGATGATATGATTTGCGGCGTTTTATCGTTCAGACATCATCAGATATAGAGATTAGGAAAGGTTATGAAGCATATCAGCCGTTCGGCATTGGTGAATTATAGTGCCGGGCAAATGTATCAACTGGCTAACGACGTTCTCTCCTACCCGCAGTTTTTGCCTGGTTGTGTCAGTAGTCGAATTCTTGAGTTAACTGAAGATACGATGACAGCTTCGATCGATGTTTCTAAAGTAGGGATTCGTAAAACCTTTACCACCCGAAATAAGATGGTCAAAGATAAAGTTATCGATATGAAGCTGGTGGATGGTCCTTTTAAGGTGCTTCAAGGCGGCTGGCTGTTTACCCCTTTAACGGAAGATGCGTGTCGTATTGAGTTTAATTTGGAGTTTGAATTCAGCAGCCGGCTGGTAGAGATCGCTTTCGGGCGAATTTTCCAGGATCTGGCCGTCAACATGGTGCAGGCTTTTACCAAGCGGGCTAAAGAGATCTATGGTGTCTGATATTCATATTGAGGTGGTTTTTGCTCTGCCAGAGCGCCAGTACGTTAAGGTGCTTGAGGTTGCCGAAGGCTGTACGGTAGAGCAGGCCATTCAGGCCTCGGGCATCTTAGATATCCGCAAAGATATTGATTTAGCCGTGAATAAAGTCGGAATTTTTAGCCGGGGAGCTAAGTTGACCGACGTCTTGCAGGATGGCGATAGGGTAGAAATTTATCGCCCCTTAACCGCAGATCCTAAAGAACTCCGGCGAATTCGTGCTGAGAAGTCAAAAAAGAAGACGCCCTAAGGCGTCTTCTTTCTTTTTATCTGAAATCAGAACCAGTCGAAAAATGAGCTTTTCTCAGTCTCAGGCTCGGCTTTTGGCTCCGGTGCTGATTCTGCGTCTGAATCTCGATTAATCACTTGAGAAGTATCGTTGTTGATACTGGTCAGTGTGCCACCACTATCAAATGTCAAAGTGACAGTTTGTTGGCTAACATCTTGGTGGCCAGGCTGTTGACGGAAGATATAAAACCAAGTGTCAGAACCAAAAGGATCCTGAACCAGTGGTGTTCCAAGGAGATAAATAACCTGCTGTTTGGACATGCCTTCTTGCAGCTTGGCTACTTCAGTCGGTGTTAAAAAATTCCCTTGGTTAATATCTGGTCGATAAACCACTTTTTCTAACGTGGAGCAACCGGTAGTCAACATGACAAGAGCCACTACAGCGGCAGTCAGCAATTTGCAGCGCATAATATTACTTTCCTTTAGAGCGTAAGCTGTCGATGATAATAGACCTTGCGACGTTTGGAAACCTTTAGTGTTTTGAATTTGGGCCATATTTCAAAATTTATTCGCTCTGCTTTGACTCCCGAATGAGTAAAAAGTTGGTTTTAATACTCATTTTTTGTGTTTTATTTTTTATTGTAGTCTCAGGCGGCCAATAATTCACGGGCGTTGGCCAACGTATTTTTGGTCACTTCACTGCCGCCTAACAGGCGTGCCAGCTCTTGCAGGCGAGCATTCTTATCTAACAGTTGCATCTGAGTTTCAGTTTCTTCACCGTCGGTTTGTTTACTGACATAAAAGTGTTGGTGACCACAGCCGGCAACCTGCGGTAAATGGGTAACGCACATTACCTGAGTCGACTCACCGAGCTGACGCAATAGTTTGCCGACGATGGCTGCCGTTGGCCCGCTGATACCCACATCCACCTCATCAAAGATTAATGCCGGTGTATCCATTTTTTGAGCCGTGATAACCTGCACGGCAAGGGCAATACGCGATAGTTCACCGCCCGATGCCACTTTAGACAGCGCTTGCAGTGGCTGGCCCGGGTTGGTGGTTACCCGAAAATCAACTCTGTCGGCCCCTTCGGCATTAAGATGCTCCGGCTGATAGTTAACGTCAATGGCTAACTGACCATGGGGCATAGAGAGTGAGTGCATGCTGTCAGTGATTAGACCCGACAGCTCTTTTGCATAGTGTGTACGTTGAATATGCAGGCGCTTAGCCACGTCTAACGCCTGTTTATGATGTAATACTACCGCTGCGCTTAACTCTTCGTAGTCGCTCTCTTGCTGAGCCATTTGTGTTTTTTCATCAAGCAGCTGTTGATGAAGTTCAGGTAGCTGCTCCGGCGCAATGTGATGTTTGCGTGCAAGGGCTAACTGACGAGACAGGCGTTGCTCTAGTTCATACAGCCGTACCGGATCCATTTCCATACGTTCTGCATAGTGGCGTAATTCTTCACTGGTTTCACTGACCTGAATGGATGCTTCTTCCAGCATTGAAAGCAGGCTGGACATTTTGTCATCAATTGACGCCAGCTCTTGCAGCTGATGCTTGGCGTGATTGAGTAAACTGAGTACGTTGTGATCGTCATTTTCAGCCAAAACCTGCAGCGTTTCCTGGCTGAGTGAAAGTAGCTGGCCGCTGTTGGCTAACCGTTTGTATTCCTCATCAATCAGCTCATATTCGCCGGCCACGGGGGCGAATTCATTCAGCTCTTTAAGCTGATATTGGAGTAGTTGAAGTCGGGATTCATGTTCGATACTTTGCTGTTGATGCATCGCCAGCAGGCTGCAGCTTTGATGCCAGCGTTGGTAGGCTTGCTGCATGTCAGACAATAATCCGGTCTGATGGGCATAGGCATCGAGCAGGTGTTTTTGGTGTTCCGGCTTGAGTAACAGCTGATGTGCATGTTGGCCGTGTATTTGAATTAACAGCTGCCCCAGTTCCCGAAGCTGGGAAACAGGTACCGCGGTACCGTTGATAAAGCCGCGCGAGCGGCCGTCAGAGCTGATTACCCGACGCAGCAGGCATTCTTGTTGGTCGTCGAGCTGATTTTCTTCCAGCCATTGGCGGGCCACAGGGGTGTCTTTCAGAGAGAAGCGGGCACAGATATCAGCGCGGGTAGCGCCGCTGCGAACCATTGCGGCTTCAGAGCGGCTGCCTAAACATAATCCTAAAGCATCAATCGCGATGGACTTACCCGCCCCGGTTTCACCGGTAATGGCGGTCATTCCTGACTGGAAGTCAATTTCCAACTCGCGAACAATAGCAAAATTACTAATGGTTAATTGCGCCAGCATGATGGTCTTCCCTCATTGTACATACAGTTTATTTATAGCTGTGTTTTCATACAGTATAAACTGGTTTTATATACAGTAAAGTCAGATTTTCATTTTATCAGAATAATTTTTTCGACCATCCTAGTTTTGTGCTTAGCGTATTGTAATAACTGTAATTTTTAGGATGAATAAGATTTAAATGAGCGTCGCTGCGCTTAATGATAACTTCTTCATCTTTCTGAATCGGCAGGGCGATTTGGCTATCACAGCTGATTTCTAAGTCGCGGCTATAGTGGGCAAACCTCAAATTAATCACGCTGCTGCCATTGATCACCAAGGGGCGTGATGTCAATGTGTGGGGAAACATCGGGACCAAAACAATCGCATCCAGCGTTGGGGTTAAGATCGGGCCGCCGGCAGACAATGAGTAGGCGGTAGAACCGGTTGGCGTAGAAATAATCAGGCCGTCAGAGCGCTGAGAGAAAGCGAAGTTATTATCAATATATACTTCAAATTCAATCATATGGGCGACTTTACCCGGGTGGAGAACCACCTCATTAATCGCCGTGCTGATGCGGGTTGGCTGATTTGCCCGGTAAACCTGAGTTTCCAGCAGAAAACGCTGCTCACTGATATATTCACCTTCCAGAACTTCAGCCAGCTGTTGCTGCACGTTGTCCGGGCTTAAATCAGTCAGAAAACCAAGGTTACCGCGGTTAACCCCGATAACCTGAATATCATATCGGGAGAGCACGCGGGCAGCCCCTAGCATATTACCGTCGCCGCCAATCACCACCGCAAGGTCAGCCTCTTGCCCGATTTCGGCTAAGCTGCCGACGGTTGCAGATTCAATATCCAGGTCGCTGGCAATTTGTTGCTCTATAATGACGGAGTAACCTTTACTTTTTAACCAATGATAAAGTGTCCGGTGAGTGGCTAATGCCGCGGGGTGACGAGGGTGTCCTACCAGCCCGATGCAACTGAATTTTTTATTATTCATTTAATTTTTCCTGTCAGATGCGACAATAGCGCCTATACAATATGAACGTCTTCCTTGATTCGTCAATTTTCATCCCCATAATATAAGCGAACAAGCGAGCGTAATGCCAAACTGCGGAGATTTACATGAGTAGTAAAGAACAGAATATACCTAATGAGCAAGTCTCAGAAGAAACATTAAATGATCAGCAGCAAGTGGAAGGCACTCAACAGGCCGCAGAGACTGATGTAAATAATCAATTTATTGAACGAATTGCTGAGTTAGAAGGGCAGTTGGTTCAGCTTCAACAGCAGGAGCGTGAGAATGTATTACGTGCTCGCGCCGATGTTGAAAACGTTCGTCGTCGTGCGGAACAGGACGTTGAGAAAGCGCATAAATTTGCTCTGGAAAAATTTTCAGTTGAGTTGCTTCCGGTCATCGACAACCTGGAACGCGCTTTAGCCTCGGCGGATAAACAAAATCCCGATCTGACTCCGTTGATCGAAGGCGTTGAACTGACGCTTAAGTCAATGCTCGATACCGTGCGTAAGTTCGGGGTTGATGTGGTTGAAGAGACCAACGTGCCTTTCAATCCGGAACTGCATCAGGCGATGACGATGTTAGAATCGCCTGAGCACCAGGCTAACCACGTTATGATGGTGATGCAGAAGGGTTATACCCTTAACGGCCGTCTGATTCGCCCAGCAATGGTTGCCGTGGCTAAATAGTTATTCTATTAACCGATTAGCCTGACTGATATTTGCCGGGTAATATTTAAGTGTGAGATAAGCATCTCTAATATGCGCTATCTCACACTTATCTTTCAGCCTTGTTATTTATTTAATCAGGCTTAATTTGTTGTTTGCCATTTATTTTTTACCACGCCTTCGTAATTAAATACCCTTTGATAGACTAAGCCTATTCCAATGATAGGTTCTACTACAGGTCATACTTGATCCTTATCAATTTGATATCTGCCTTACCAGTGATAATCCCTGTGATTTTCTTCATGAGATAGATTTTTCTCATGGCATTTTACTAATACAGGGAATTATGTGAGGAAACTATGATAAAAAAATTGCTTCTGGGGGCATGTGCGGTAGGCGTTGTCGGTTATTTAGGCATCGCGACTTATATCTATAATTATGACAGTAATCGAAGTTCTCAATTAATTGAAACAGTAGCAACACCTAAAGGTGATGCACAAATACGAGAAATTTTTTATCAGCGTGGCTGTGAATATTGCCACACTGGCAATGCACCAATGCCATTCTATGCATCATTTCCGATTGCTAAACAATTAATGGAATATGACGTTAGAAAAGGTTATATCCATTTTAATTTAGAAGCGACAATGGATAGCTTAGTCAATGGAACTGCCGCGCCTGAATCAGATTTAGCTAAAATTGAGCGCGCCGTTTATGATCAAACTATGCCACCCACTCGCTATACCGCCGTCCACTGGAGCGGTAGCCTGAGTGCCGAAGACCGTGAAAAAATCCTGAACTGGGCCGAGCAACAGCGCGCTCAATACTATGTGACTAAAGGCGTGAGCGAAGCCTTTAAAAACGAGGTTGTTCAGCCTCTTCCTGAACCGATGCCAACCGACCCTAAGAAAGTTGCCATGGGGTCGATTCTATACCACGACACTCGCCTGTCCGGTGATGACTCTCTTTCCTGTGAAACTTGCCATAAGCTTGATGCCGGTGGGGTAGATAATCTGGTCACGTCAAAAGGCATTAACGGCCAGATGGGCCCAATCAATGCGCCTACCGTATTTAACTCAGTGTATAACGTAGAGCAGTTCTGGGATGGCCGGGCTAAAAACTTGCAAGAACAGGCTGGCGGACCGCCGTTGAACCCGATTGAAATGGGATCTGAATCTTGGGATCAAATTATTGGTAAGCTGGCGAAAGATCCTGATTTGACCGCTGCGTTTATTGAAGTTTATCCGCAAGGTTATTCAGCAGACACCATCACTGATGCCATCGCTGAGTTTGAGAAAACGTTGGTCACACCAAATAGCCCGTTTGACCGTTATATGAAAGGTGATGAAAACGCACTGACGGCTCAGCAAAAACACGGCTTCCAGCTGTTTAAAGATAACAAGTGTGGCACCTGTCACGTGGGTAAAAATCTGGGCGGTCAGTCGTTTGAAATGATGGGCCTGAAGGAAGATTACTTTGCTGCCCGCGGTAAAGGAATCGCTGAGGTTGATCTGGGGCGCTTTAACTTCACGACCTTTGAACGTGACCGTAATCGTTTTAAAGTTCCGACGCTGAGAAATATCGAACAGACAGGCCCATATTTACATGATGGCAGTATGGATTCGTTAAAAGACGCTGTTGATATGATGTTGAAATATCAGTTAGAAACAACCTTACCTGAAAAAGACGTGGATGATATCGTTGCATTCCTCAAGTCTTTGACCGGTGAATATAAGTTAGACCAGCCGACTAAGTTATAGTTTGCTGCTGCGTCGGTGAGGTAAATACCTTAACTGAATGCTGAATGATAAAAAGGCCTCGCATTTTTTGCGCGGCCTTTTTGTTGAACAACCCATTATTCAATCAGTAGTTACAGATTCTTCAGGTGCCAGTCAATGGGTTGGAGACCCTGTTGCGCTAATAATGCGTTGGCCTGAGAGAAATGTTTACAGCCTAAGAAGCCGCGATGAGCTGAAAGCGGTGACGGGTGTGGCGCAGCCAATACATGATGGCGATTGCGATCGATGATTCGGCCTTTTTTCTGGGCGTGAGAGCCCCATAGCAGAAAGACCACGCCTTCACGGTTGTCATTTATAGCGGCAATGACTTTATCGGTAAACGTCTCCCAACCAAGCTTGGCGTGAGAATGGGCATTTCCGCCTTCAACGGTTAATACCGTATTAAGTAACATCACACCCTGCTCAGCCCAGCTCTGTAAATAGCCATGATTAGGGCGCTCAAAGCCGGGAATATCGGTGATCAGCTCTTTATACATATTGACCAATGACGGCGGTGCAGGGATACCCGGCAGAACAGAGAAGGAGAGACCGTGAGCCTGATTCGGGCCGTGATACGGATCCTGCCCTAATATAACCACTTTGATATTTTCAAGTTCGGTTGAGCTGAACGCATTAAATACGTCTTTTTGTGGCGGATAAATCGTTTTTCCTGCCGCTCTTTCACTGGCAACAAACTTGAGAGTATCTTGAAAATAGGGCTGTTGTTTTTCCTGTCCTATCACATCATGCCATGTCAGTCCTGAGCCCATGGGCGTTCTCCTTTCTTTCTCATTGTTGATTCCACTTTGGGGAAATAGGGGAATTATGGCGGATAAATCATTTGGCTGCCCTAAGGTTATTATGATCTTAGGATAACGTCTATAGCGGATAGTTGGTCAGGCTTTATAAAAAAAAGTTGAAAATTTACAAAAATAATTAAGCTTATAAAAATGGTAAAACTTGATGTAAAACAAAAAGCTGTGTTTTTATAATTATTTTTCACCAAAATTAATTTGATTTAAATCAAAGAAACTATCCTGTTTCACTGATATATAAGATAAAAATTACGTTAGTTATGTATTACTGACGTTGAGCATTAAACCAATTCGATAAAGAGTTGCCCCGGAAAATCGCGGTGGCTTAATTAATTAAAATCAATGGAGGCACCACATGATTACTGGTATCCAAATTACTAAAGCTGATAACTCAGCGCTGTTAAACTCTTTTTGGCTGTTAGATGATGAAGCTGCTGAAGCCCGTTGCGTATGTGCAAAAGCTGACTACTCTGAAGACCAAGTCGTTCCGGTTAGCGAGTTAGGCAAAATCGAGTATCGTGAAGTGCCTATGGAAGTTAAGCCAACCGTACGCGTTGAAGGTGGCCAACACCTGAACGTAAACGTATTGAGCCGCGATACGCTGGAAGATGCTGTGAATAACCCAGAGAAGTATCCACAGCTGACTATTCGTGTTTCTGGCTATGCAGTGCGTTTTAACTCACTGACTCCGGAACAACAACGTGATGTCATTACTCGTACTTTCACTGAAAGCCTGTAATTTTCCGCTGTTATCATAGAATTGATCGGAGGCTGCCTTTATGGTGGCCTCTTTTTTTTGTAAAAAATACAGTGTGTTATAAATTATTTCCCGCGAAAATCTGCTTTTTCATCACCGGTTATTACCACGCTACCGTTTCGACTATCGGCTGCCATCGCCGGCTATCTGGATATATTAGTGTGAGCGGCATCACTAAACTGCTGTGAAAAATAAAATCTAACGCTTATAAAACGGACCCATTCCTTTAACAAAAAGCTAGTTATAGCCGGTCTCTCCGGTCAGTTGTGCTAAGCGAGCTGTTTAATCTGAATTTTTGTACCGCTAGAAAACAACGCAATGGCGTCGCAGCTTTTGACATTTAATTATCAATAGTTGATATTGAATTTTCGACCGAACAGCAATAAAAAAGACAACAACCCCGCCTGTGATATAGGCCCGCGTTGCGCTGTAACGCCGGGCCTTTGTGCTTCTGTGTTATTTATCTTTATTTCAACGCAACAATATTATTCTTTTCAAGGAAGCGGCATTAATGATTCAGGTGGTTATACAAACGCTGGGTGAAGGTGCTCTGACATTAAATGCCGGGACGAATGTTTCACTACAGTGTCAGCAGCGTATTTGGGCTATGGCGCAACAAGTGCGGCTGTGGCCTTGCGTCTATGATGTGGTGCCTGGCATGAATAATATGACGGTGTTGTTTGACCCGTTGAATGCGGATGCCGGGTTACTCACCGAGCAACTGAGGCTACTGTGGGATGCGCCCGCCGTGAATAAACTTTCAGGGCGAGATATTGAGATCCCGGTTAATTATGGCGGTGACAGTGGCCCGGACCTTGAGAGCGTAGCGCGTCATACCGGATTGTCTCCGATGGAAGTGGTTAAGCGCCATACTGCTGCCGATTACATTGTCTATTTTATTGGCTTTCAGCCGGGCTTTCCCTATCTCGGGGGATTAGATCCACAGTTAAATACGCCGCGCAGGGCTGAACCTCGCTTACTGGTACCGGCCGGTTCTGTTGGCATCGGTGGTAGCCAGACCGGAATTTATCCGGCAGCTTCGCCCGGGGGCTGGCAGCTTATAGGCCGCAGTGATGTTCGCCTGTTTGATCCTGATTCTGATTTACCGACATTACTGCAGCCGGGTGACCGGGTGCGCTTTACTGCCCGTGAGGTGTTGTTGTGATTCATATTCTTCGCGCCGGCCGGATTAATTCAGTTCAGGATTCAGGCCGCAGTGGTTTTCGCCACCTTGGTATTTGCCGGTCCGGCGGGCTTGACCGTATCGCGATGGCTATCGCTAATTTGCTGGTTGGAAATTCACGTAATGCCGCAGTTATCGAGTTTACCCTTGGTCCGTGTGAAATCGAGTTTACCGCTGACTGCCGCATTGCTTTAGCCGGTGCTAACTTTGCAGCAACCCTAGATAACTCAGCTCTGCTGCCCTGGTGGAGTGTCAATGTGCGCGCCGGGCAGATTCTTCGGCTTAGCGCAGCTGCGCGCCATGGCATGCGCAGCTATCTTGCGGTTTCGGGCGGGGTTGATGCTGCTGTTCAATTAGATTCGCTGGCAACAGATTTACAGGCCGGATTTGGCGGACACCATGGTCGGGCGTTAAATGACGGTGACCGGCTGGCAGTAGGCCAACTCACGCCGTCAAATATTGCAATACAGGGGACAAATTCCTTTGGCGTTCGCCCGCCTTACTGGTACCAGCATGGGGATGTTGATGGCATAACCGTTCGTGTGATCCCCGGCCCTGAATACTCGCAGTTTAGCGAGGAAGCTCAGCAAAAATTCTGGAGCCATCGGTGGCTGTTAACTTCCCAAAGTAATCGCATGGGGTTTCGCTTAAATGGTGAAGCTCTGATGCTCAAACAGCCCTGTGAACTATTATCTCACGGCGTAGTACCGGGTGTTATTCAGGTGCCGGTCAACGGCCAGCCGATTGTCCTGATGGCTGATGCCCAAACGACCGGGGGATACCCCAAGATTGGCGTGGTAATTGAAGCAGATCTTAGCAAACTCGCCCAGTTACGTTTTAACCGCACCATTAAGTTTGTTGAATGTGATATCGCTCAGGCCCGTGAGGCATTACGTCAAGACGATGTATACCTGCGGCAAATTGAAATGGCAACGGGCTGGTTGCCTGCGGCGAAATAGGAGGAAGTCATGGTAATACCACAGAGTGAACGTCACCATTTGCAGATTGATCTGAATGCCGATCTTGGCGAACAAGATAACGGTGTTGATCAAGCTTTATTAGCGCTGGTCAGTTCGGTCAATATTGCCTGCGGCTGGCATGCAGGCAGCCCGTTGATGATGAAAAAGTGCGTCAGTTGGGCCATTCAACAGGGCGTAGCCATTGGCGCACATCCCAGTTTTCCGGACAGGGATAATTTTGGTCGCCTTGAAATGACGCTGCCCGATGACGAAATATACAGCGGAGTTCAGTATCAGATTGGCGCTCTGATGGCGATCGCCCAAGCTCAGGGGGGCAAGGTGGTTCACGTTAAGCCTCACGGGGCGCTGTATAACATGGCCGCCAGAGATGCCCGGCTGTCTGAGGTTATTGTTGCGGCCATAAGTGATTTGGATCCGCAATTGGTGCTGTTCGGGCTTGCCGGCAGTGAAATGATTGCCGCGGCTAAGCGTGCCGGTTTGAGTTCTGTCGAAGAAGTGTTCGCCGATCGTGGTTACTGTGCTGACGGCAGTTTGGTGAAGCGGGGTACGCCGGGGGCGCTGATTGAAGACGAAGAACAGGCATTAGCTCAGACCTTAACCATGGTCAGAGAAGGGAAGGTATGTGCCATTGATGGCCGTTGGGTTGCGGTTAACGCCGGAACGATTTGTCTGCACGGCGACGGAGCTCATGCGTTGGCGTTTGCCCGCCGTATCCGCGACCAGCTTACGCAACAACAGGTCGCCATCAGAGCACCGTATAACGCGTAAGTTTGGTATCAGACTAAAAATTATAAAAACAGAACAGTAGCAACATTACATCATCATTCGAATAAGAAGGAAATTTTATGGACATGGCATCATTGCTGCCGCTGATCGGAATACCGATCGTGGTAGCCGGTTTCGCTTTAAAGTTTAATCCGCTGTTGGTTGTTACCATTGCCGGTTTGTCTACCGGGCTGGCGGTAGGGATGGACTTCGGTATGCTGTTAGAAACCTTTGGCGAGAAGTTTGTTAACAGCCGGGCGTTAGCAACATTTTTACTCATACTACCGGTTATCGGTTTGCTGGAGCGCTATGGCCTTAAAGAGCGAGCCCAAGACTGGATTGCCGGTATGGCTAACGCCACGTCAGCGCGAATACTGATGCTTTACTTCGTATTTCGTCAAGTGATGGGCGCTTTAGGCCTGACATATATTGGCGGGCAGGCGCAAACGGTTCGGCCGCTATTAGCGCCGATGGTTGAAGGTGCTGCGGTCGCTAAATATGGCGATTTACCCCAGCCTATTCGTGACAAAATTCGGGCTCATGCCGCAGCCTGCGACAATATTGCGGTATTCTTTGGCGAAGACATCTTTATTGCCTTCGGGGCGGTGTTACTGATGGATGCCTTCCTCAAGGAAAATGGCATTGTTAATATTGAACCGCTACATCTTGGCCTGTGGGCAATTCCTACCGCAATTGCGGCCCTGATTATTCATATGACGCGCCTGGTAAGGCTTGATGCCAGCATTCGGCGCGATGTGGAAGCCTGGCAACGGTTAGATGTTGATGGGGTGAAAGCATGAAGACTCTACTCACCATTAATGAAATTTATTACTTAGTCGGCGTGATTGTCATGCTATTAGTGGGTATGACGCTGCGTGATAAAGGTAACCCTAAACGACTGACCACCGCGCTGTTCTGGTTTTTATTTGGCTCAGTCTTTTTGTTCGGCGATCTGATGGTAGCCACCCTCGGTAAGTCGTTAGCCTATCGAATTATCGGGAGCCTGGTGATTATTATTTCTTTGATTGCCGGCTGCGGGCAGCTGTCGGCCGGGACCTATAAACTGCGTACCGCGGCTGAGCGTCAGGCTTCTGCGAATAAATTAGGGAATAAGCTCTTCCTGCCTGCGTTACTGATTCCGATAATCACGGTGTTGTGTACCGTGATGCTTAAGAACGTTGAGATCGGTGGCGTCTATCTGCTCGATCAAAAACAGCTGACGCTGGCCGCGCTGTGCGTGGCAAGCGTGTGTGCCATTTTAGTCGGCTGGGCGATGACCGGCGGTACTCCGCTTCAAGCTGTACGTGAATCCCGGCGCTTAGTGGATGCTATCGGGTGGGCTGCTATTTTGCCTCAGATGCTGGCGATGTTAGGGGGCGTCTTTGTTGCGGCTCAAACGGGCAAATCGGTACAACAGGTGGTCAGTCTGTTTGTGAATCCGGATAGCCGTTTTATGCTGGTAGTTATCTATTGTGTGGGCATGGCAATATTTACCATGATTATGGGAAATGCATTTGCCGCATTCCCGGTAATGACTGCGGGGATTGCTTTGCCTTTCTTGATTATCGGTCAAAACGCGGACCCTGCGCCGTTGGTGACTATCGGTATGCTGGCCGGCTATTGTGGCACCTTGATGACGCCGATGGCGGCAAACTACAATATTGTTCCGGCGGCGCTGCTAGAGCTGAGTGATAAATATAAAGTTATTAAAATACAAACGCCGACTGCGCTGGTTCTGCTGGCTGCAAATATCCTGCTGATGTATTTCATCGTATTTCGTTAAGGAGACACCATGCAGTTAACCTTAAGTCAGGTTGAGTCTTTCGTCGGGTTACCATTGCGTTCGTTACGCCATGAGTACCCTAATCATATTATGCATACGCTAAACGGCCCTCAGGATGTGCAATCTCCCCGCGAGTTGCATCCGGTATTTTATGGCTGTTATGACTGGCACTCAGCGGTTCACGGATTCTGGCTATTAGCACGCTGTAGCCGGCTATATCCGGAGTTATCCACTCAGGACGATATCACTCAACTATTTGATGAGCACTTTACTGATGCCAATATGCAGATAGAAACGGAGTATTTTAAGGCGCCTAACCGTGGTGCCTTCGAACGCCCTTATGGCTGGGGATGGCTGCTGGCTTTAGCCCAAGAGCTGGATTTATGGCATCACCCAAAGGCCAAGGCGTGGTTGGCAACCATGAAGCCGCTGGTGGATGATATTCGCCAGCGGGTATTAAATTTCTTCCCGTTGTTGAGCTATGCCATCCGGGTCGGCACTCACTATAACAGCGCCTTTTCGCTAAAGCTGATTTTGGATTTTGCGCGTCACTCTAACGATAGTGAACTGGAAAGCGCGGTGGTCAGCGCGGCCAATCGCTATTTCCTGGCCGACAGAGACTACCCTGCGCATTATGAACCGGGCGGTGATGAGTTTATTTCCGGTGCCTTAACCGAAGCCTTATTGATGGCCAGCGTGATTAAAGGGAATGATTTTGTCGACTGGTTTGCGCATTATCTGCCGGAATTGGCTAAGATTGATCGCTTAATGACGCCGGCTGAAGTCAGCGATCGCAGCGATCCGAAAATAGCCCATTTAGATGGTTTGAACCTGAGTCGGGCCTGGTGTATGCGACATATCGCATTGCGGTTAGCCCAAGACACTAAGACAGCAGAAGCACTGACTCGCGCGGCTCAGCGCCATATAGCGGCCAGTTTGCCTCACGTCGCCAGCGGCGAGTACGCAGGGGATCACTGGCTGGCAACCTTTGCCATGCTGGCGCTGGATACGCCTGACAGAATTTAATTATTGATAGGATTAAGCGGACTATTGCCGGCTAGCTGAGAGAGCTAACCGGCAATTACTGACTGGCAGCGTTATTTGTTATCGTTTTCAGCCGGCGTTTCTGAGGCAGCAGGCTTACGGCGCTTACCCACATTCTTGCTGTCACGATGGCGAACTTTTACCTTCACCTTTTCTTTATTCTTTTCTTTCTTCTTCTCGGCCGCTTTTTCTTTGGCTTTCTTCGACTGCTTTCTGCCGCTGGTCGGGCTAGGAGCCTTACTGGTTGGGCGTAACTCTTCAATTACCCGCATTTTTAACGGTTCTTGAAGGTAACGTTCAATTTTGCCCAGCAGCAGGTGGTCATGAGATTCAACCAGCGAAATCGCAGTTCCTTTTTTACCGGCACGACCGGTTCGGCCAATGCGGTGAAGATAGGTATCGGCGGTACGCGGTAAGTCAAAGTTAATCACGTGGCTGATATCTAAAATATCCAGACCGCGGGCAGCGATATCGGTCGCAATCAGAATATTGACCGTTCCGTCCTGCATGCGTTTTATGGCTTCAGTCCGTTTGGCCTGCACCATATCGCCTTCGAGGTAGAAGCAGGTCACGCCCTGATCTCTGATCCAGCTTACCAGTTCATGCAAACGTTCGCGCTTGCGCACAAACACGATGGCTTTGTGCACATCCGGCTGTTTTAGAATATGGCACAACAGGGCGGTTTTATGCTTAATGTCATCAGCACGGTAATACCACTGGAGAATTTTTTTACGTTCGCGTCGGGAAGGATCGGCTTCGATCTCCACCGGATTACTCAGCAGGCGCTCAGCAAAGTCGTGAATAGCTTCGCCTTCCAGCGTCGCCGAGAACAGTAAAGTCTGTTTGCGCCAGCGGGTTTCGGCGGCGATGGTTTCGATATCTTGGGCAAAACCCATATCTAACATGCGGTCTGCTTCATCAAGAATCAGCGTTTCTACTGCCCGGCAGTCGAAGTTTTCTTCTTTAATGTATTGCAGCAGACGACCGGTTGTCGCAACCACGATATCTTGGTTTTCGCTGAAAACCTCGGCGTGGTTCATATAGGCCACGCCACCGGTAATCGTGGCGATATCTAAATGCGTATGCGCTGCAAGCTCACGGGCTTGTTCAGCAACCTGCATAGCAAGCTCACGGGTCGGCGTCAGGATTAATATGCGCGGCGGCCCGGATTTCTTACGCGGATAATCGAGTAAGTGTTGCAATGCGGGTAATAAAAAGGCGGCAGTTTTGCCGGTCCCGGTAGGGGCCGAGCCCAGTACGTCACGCCCGTCCATTGCAGCCGGAATAGCGGCAGCTTGAATGGCGGTGGGGCGTTCATAGCCCTTGTCACTTAATGCATCCAGCAATTGCTGGTCGAGATCGAGTGCGGAAAAGTCTAATACAGTCATGGTCTACCTCTACTTGGGGCGCCGATTATAGATGGATTAAGCACGATCTTCATCTGTTATTGTCATCTGTCAGGATTTATCTCAATATTCTGTCGGTTTCTCCGGATAGCGCAGCCAGATTTTTGATGGTACTCAGCCAAGACCTTTGCCCGATTCTGAGATAGAATCAGCGGCGAATAAATTTATGATAAATCTTTACGGCGGTTAATTGGGCTATTTATCGCTAATTAATACCGGCGTTATAGGGTTGTCGAGCGTAATGGTAGAAAAGGATAGAGCGTGAAGCGGGAACTGCGGCGAGGGGGTTTTACCTTTAAACAATTTTTTGTCGGCCACGACCGTTGTGGGATGAAAGTCACAACCGACGGGGTGATCCTCGGTGGGTGGACACCGGTTTCAGGCTGCCGGCGTATCTTAGATATCGGTACCGGCACCGGATTATTGGCCTTAATGCTGGCTCAGCGTACTGAGCAACATGTGATGATTGATGCGGTTGAAATCGATCGGTCAGCGTATGAGCAGGCGCTTGAGAATGTCGCTGCGTCACCCTGGTCGAATCGGATTCAGGTTTTTCATAATGACATCAAAGAATATGCTGATAACAGTAATAACAGCTATGATTTGATTATCAGTAATCCGCCTTATTTTCCTGAGGGAACAGACTGCCGGGACGAAGCCAGAGCGAAGGCCCGTTACAGCCATATACTGACGCATGACGATTTATTAATTTATGCCCAACGATTACTGACTGAAGATGGCCGCTTTTGTGTAATGCTTCCCTGTGCTTTAGGTGAGTTATTAGAACAAAAGGCGCTAAACCTGGGCTGGTGTGTTAGTCGTCGTACTTGGGTGAAAGATGTTATAGATAAAGCACCCTATATTGTTTTATTGGAATTGACCCGCATATTACAGGTTTGTGATGAACAACAGTTGGTCACGCATTTACCCGGGCGGGCTAGCTATACCGACCAATTTAAGCAGTTAGCCAGGGATTTTTATCTGGCACTTTGAGACGCAAATACTGAGCGTAAATGGCTAATAAGGCTCAATCTATCGCTAGCTTTATTTTTTAGCATGCAGATGAAAAGTTAAATTCATGTTAGCCTACGGGCATTGTGCCAGAGTGCTTTTTTTAGAGCCTGAATTTGGCCTGTAATACCGGTTTTAGGTACAACAACATTCAGAGTTGGTTGAAAAATCAGCTAACGAAATAAATTAGCGTAAGACGACGGGAACTTATTACTCTTTGTGGTCTCTAATAGGGTGCTTGCTCAAATTTAATATAATAATGAGTTTGGCACTATGAATACGCATCGAGATAGTTGAGGAGACATTACCTCGAATGAGCGAGCAGTTAACCGATCAAGTGTTGGTTGAACGGATACAGAAGGGTGACAAAAACGCGTTTAATGTGCTGGTAGTCCGCTACCAGAATAAAGTTGCGGCTCTTGTTTCTCGCTATGTTCCACAAGCAGACGTACCCGATGTAGTGCAAGAGTCGTTTATCAAAGCTTACCGTGCTTTGGCCTCTTTTCGCGGTGAAAGTGCTTTTTACACTTGGTTATATCGAATTGCTGTAAATACAGCAAAAAACTATCTAGTGGCCCAGGGACGCCGCCCTCCGTCGAGTGATGTCGATGCGGGTGACGCAGAAAACTTCGAAAGTGCAGGTGCACTGAAAGAAATATCGAACCCTGAGAACTTAATGTTGTCAGATGAACTGAAAAGAATTGTTTTTGGAACCATTGAGTCGTTGCCTGAAGATTTAAAAATGGCCATTACTCTGCGAGAAATCGATGGTTTGAGCTATGAAGAAATCGCTGTCATTATGGATTGTCCAGTTGGTACAGTGAGGTCAAGAATCTTCCGGGCTCGTGAAGCAATTGATAATAAAGTGCAACCATTAATACAGCGATAGTTGCTATCTGACTTTAGGATGTTGCAAGAGAAAAGGTACTAAGCATGCAAAAAGAAAAGCTTTCGGCTCTAATGGATGGAGAATCTATTGATAACGAAGTTATCGGTTCTTTGTCCCAAGATAGAACGCTTCAACAAAGTTGGCATCGCTATCACCTAGTTCGCGATACTCTGAGAGGAGATATCGGGGACGTGGTTCATTTGAACATTGCAGATAATGTTGCTGCCGCCCTTGAGTTTGAACCGGCACTTAACGTTGTCCAGCCAATCCACTCTCAGCCTCATCCTGAAACTTGGCATAAATTGTCGTTCTGGGACAAGATTCGCCCATGGTTTGCTCAGGCCGGGCAAATTGCAGTGGCCGCCAGCGTCTCTTTGGCCGTTATTGTTGGGGTCCAACAATATAACCAAGAGGATACGTCCCCTGAAACGCCAGTGTTTAATACTATCCCGTTGGGGGGGCAAGCTTCTCCGGTTAGTTTTGATGCCGCTACCGATGGTGCGCAAAATACTAATCAGCAAGCTCAAGAGCAGCGTAAGCGTATTAACGCTATGTTGCAGGACTATGAGTTACAGCGTCGTTTACATGCGGAGCAATCGAAAGTCTCTTCGCAAAGCGCTAGCGTACAAAACGGTACCTCTAAGCAATCAGGGTTAACTCAGTAGTCGATGAAGCAACTTGTTTTTATTTTTTGTACTTTGCTGGGGTGTGTTCTAGCCCCGGCAACAGCCTCAACGCTAAATGCGTCCGGGGTTTTATTACAGCAAATGACCAGCGCAAGCCAGACTCTGAGCTATGAGTTTTCTTATGTTAACGTAAGTAAACTCGGCATTGAGTCATTGCGCTATCGGCATTCGTTGCAAAATGGAAAGCCGCTGGTTCAATTGATGAGTATGGACGGGCCTCAGCGAGAGGCTATTATGCGCGGGATTGAGATCAGTTATTTTGAACCCGGTATCGAACCTTTTAGCATTCGCGGCGACCATATTGTCGACTCCCTGCCTTCTTTAGTTTTTTCTGATATCACCCGGTTAGAGCAATATTATGACTTTGTTTCGGTAGGGCGCGCCCGTATCGCGGATCGAATCTGTGACGTTGTGCGCGTCGTCTCCCGCGATGGACTGCGCTACAATTATATTGTCTGGCTTGATTCAGAGACCAAATTACCTCTTCGGGCTGATTTACTCGATCGTGACGGTGACACGCTGGAGCAATTTCGCGTGATTGCTTTTACCTCTGGTAATGATGTGACCGCCAAGATGGCCAATTTTACTATGCCGATCATGCCGCCGTTATTGTCTACGCCTTCAGGCGATAAGATTAATCTGAGCTGGACAGTTGGCTGGTTACCTCAAGGATTTACCGAATCATCCCGCAGCCGTCATCCGCTGCCTAATGTTGATATGGTTGTTGAGTCCCGCCTGTTCTCCGACGGTTTGTTTAGTTTCTCATTGAATGTTTCTCCTGCCAGCTATAAGTCCGGCGAACATCAATTACGCCAAGGGCGCAGAACCATTCATTCTGAGATTCGGGGTAATAACGAAATTATCGTTATTGGTGAATTGCCTCCGGCCACCGCTAAACGAATTGCTGACGGCGTTGTGATTAAGTGAAAGCGACTGAACTGAAGGCTGACTGATGTTACGCGAATGGGCGACCGTTATCGACTGGCAGCAGGGTATAGCAACATTGCGTTGTGAACAACGTGCCGGTTGCAGTAGCTGTCAGTCATCAGCAACCTGTGGTACCCGGGTTTTAAATAAGCTCGGTCCTCAGGTTATCCACGATTTAAAAATTCCGGTTGAACAACCTTTATCTATTGGCCAACGCGTTGAGCTTGGTATTCCTGAGTCCGGCGTACTACTTTCAGCACTGCTGGTTTATATTGTGCCTTTACTCGGAATTCTACTATTTTCTTCCTTAGCCTATTATTTTATTGGTAGCGACATTGCTGCGATTATTGGTGCACTGATCGGTGGTCTGGCCGGTTTCTTGGTTGCTCGGTTTTATGCAGGTCGATTCTCTACCCATGTTTCTGTTCATCCCGTCATTTTACAAATCGCGATACCTTCAGTTACCTATAGCGAAAACTGATAATAAGCTCGTTTTGTCCTGATAGCAGGGCATGGGCTGTTGATCGGTTTTTAGGGGCTGTGAAATGATAAAAAATCACTCAGCTTAATAGCGATGATTTAGATGGATGGCACAGTCTGACGATGAATTATTGGGTCTTTAACCGCCGTTAGTCCTCGTCAGCCAGAAAAAATAAATATTCCGGCGTTGATTATGCGGGCGAAATAGACGCTGAAACTGAATTAAATTTCTTTGCCAGCAATAGCAATCACCCCGCTAGCGGGGTGATTGGGCAAGGAAGATAAAATGATGAATAACGCTATCGGCTTATTTATAGATGATCGCAGTTCCGTGCATCATGTTATTACCTGATGCAGATACGATATAATAGCGGCTGGCACCTTGAGCATCGGCTTTAGCGGCTAACTGGCTTTCTAATGCGCCCAGGGTGCGGGCTGAATCAGCTGATACAGTGCCAATCTTATCCAAGTTTTCTGTTTGAGTGCGAGTTACTTGCTCGGCGGCAAAACTACCAAATGATAAAGTGGCTAATACTACTGATGCGGCAACAATTTTAAGGTTTTTCATGATACGGATACTCCAGTTATTTGGGTTATGAAAGGTTGTTTCCTTTCGATAACGTCCATTATAGACGGGTCGTTTAGATTGAATAGCGGATGATATTGACCTACTTATTCAAAAAAATTGACCGTTTTATCCGTAGGGTAAATAAGTAAAAATGAAGTCTATAGTTCGTGTGTTTTAAACGATTAACAAAGGGCAACGGGTGAATATGATTAGAATCACCCGTTTATATTGAGGTATAGCAGCAAGGGGCATCAGTATCTGATTACCTATGTTGCTATGTTTTACTCATGCTGACGTGTAGAATGTCCGCCAGTTCAAGATTAAGTTAACTTTGCTGCGTACCCACAGAGCGTGTCTGTATCAGCCGGATTTAGGTAAATGACTGATAATAAAAATATAGCAAACAAGAATATACGTAACTTTTCTATCATCGCCCATATTGACCACGGTAAGTCGACATTGTCGGACCGCATTATTCAAATGTGCGGTGGGTTAAGCGATCGGGAGATGGCGGCACAGGTTCTGGATTCTATGGATCTGGAGCGTGAGCGTGGAATCACTATTAAAGCTCAGAGCGTCACGCTTGATTATAAAGCGAAAGACGGCGAAGTTTATCAACTGAACTTCATCGATACTCCCGGGCACGTCGACTTCTCATATGAAGTATCCCGTTCTTTGGCCGCTTGTGAAGGCGCTTTATTAGTTGTGGATGCAGGGCAGGGTGTTGAAGCGCAGACGCTGGCAAACTGCTATACCGCCATGGAAATGGATCTGGAAGTGGTGCCGGTTTTAAATAAGATTGACCTGCCGGCCGCAGAACCTGACCGTGTCGCTCAAGAGATTGAGGATATTGTTGGTATCGATGCCACCGATGCGGTGCGCTGTTCGGCTAAAACCGGTATTGGCGTTATCGATGTGCTGGAACGCTTAGTGCGTGATATACCCGCACCAACCGGCACTGCGGATGCGCCATTGCAGGCGTTGATCATTGACTCATGGTTTGATAATTATCTTGGCGTTGTGTCATTAGTCCGGATTAAAAACGGCGTACTGCGTAAAAACGATAAGATTAAAGTGATGAGTACCGGCCAGACCTATGGCGTTGACCGTTTAGGTATTTTTACCCCTAAGCGCGTTGATACTGACGTGTTAGGCTGTGGTGAAGTGGGCTGGGTTGTTTGTGCCATTAAAGATATTTTAGGTGCACCGGTTGGTGATACCTTAACCTTAGCGCGTCAGCCAGCTGAAAAAGCATTACCCGGATTTAAAAAGGTTAAGCCTCAGGTTTATGCCGGTTTATTCCCGATCAGCTCCGACGACTATGAAGCTTTCCGCGATGCACTGGGTAAACTGAGCCTGAACGATGCGTCACTCTTTTATGAGCCGGAAACGTCTACCGCTCTTGGCTTTGGTTTCCGCTGTGGCTTCTTAGGCCTATTGCATATGGAGATCATTCAGGAACGTCTGGAACGTGAATACGATCTTGAGCTGATTACCACCGCCCCGACGGTGGTCTATGAAGTGATTACCACCAATGGTGCCGTTGTGTATGTCGATAGCCCGGCTAAGCTACCGCCGTTGAACAATATTGAAGAGCTGCGTGAACCTATTGCTGAATGCCATATGTTATTGCCGCAGGAATATCTGGGTAACGTGATTACGCTGTGTATCGAGAAGCGCGGCGTGCAGACCAATATGGTCTATCACGGTAATCAGGTCGCACTGAGCTATGATATTCCAATGGCCGAAGTGGTTCTGGATTTCTTTGACCGTCTGAAATCAACCTCTCGTGGCTACGCTTCACTGGACTACGGCTTTAAACGATTCCAGTCATCGGACATGGTACGGGTTGATGTGATGATCAACGGCGAGCGCGTCGATGCTTTAGCATTGATTACCCACCGTGATAACTCACAGGGTCGCGGCCGTGAGCTGGTAGAAAAGATGAAAGAGCTTATTCCGCGCCAGATGTTTGATATCGCGATTCAGGCTTCCATTGGTAACCATATTATCGCGCGTTCTACGGTAAAACAGCTGCGTAAAAACGTATTAGCCAAATGTTATGGCGGTGACGTGAGCCGTAAGAAGAAGCTGCTGCAAAAACAAAAAGATGGTAAGAAACGTATGAAGCAAGTGGGGAACGTTGAAGTTCCACAGGAAGCTTTCTTAGCCATTCTTCACGTAGGTAAATAGAGTAATAAGGAGCTTCGCATGGCGAATATGTTTGCCTTGATTTTGGCGGTAGCAACATTGCTAACTGGAATCATCTGGTGTCTGGACCGTTTTAAATGGGCACCGGCAAGACGTATAAAAATAGAAGCGATCAGATTACAGACTGATGGCAAAGCGGATGGCAAAGCGCTGGCGAATGTGGCCAGACAGCCTGGCTGGGTAGAGACATGCGTGTCGATATTCCCGGTATTAGCCGTAGTATTTATTTTACGTTCTTTTTTGTATGAGCCATTCCAAATTCCGTCGGGCTCTATGATGCCGACCCTGTTGATTGGTGATTTTATTCTGGTTGAGAAATATGCTTACGGAGTAAAAGACCCGATTACAATGACCACATTAGTGAAAACCGGTACGCCACAGCGTGGTGATATTGCGGTATTTAAGTATCCGAAAGACAAGAATATTGATTATATCAAACGCGTTGTCGGCCTGCCTGGCGATACCGTTCACTATGATGTCTCGACAAAAATGCTGACCATTACACCGGCTTGCCCGACGAATAAAGACTGTCAGCCTGCAAAAACGCTGGAGTATTCACCGTTAGAGAAAAGTAGCTGGTTTATGGGCTTTGAACCGACCAGCAGTGGTAACGGTCAGATGGCTACCCGCTTCTTTGATACTAAAACGGAAGCGGACCGGGTCGAAAATATGCGCGGTATCTTTATGGTCGGGCGCAGCGAAACCTTAGGTGATGTCCCTCATCAAACATTGATGATTCCGGGCGTAGGTAGCAGTGTTTCTGAGTATTATCAGCAACCGGGCTCGCCGGCTTCAACGTGGATTGTACCTCAAGGGCAATATTTTATGATGGGCGATAACCGTGATAACAGTGCAGATAGCCGTTATTGGGGCTTTGTTCCTGAAGAGAATTTTGTCGGCAAAGCGACAGGTATTTGGATGAGCTTTGAAAAACAAGAGGGCGAATGGCCAACCGGAATACGTTTTAGCCGGATTGGCGGGATTCACTAAGCCATTTAGTTTATACTAGCGTCAAAGAGTATTACTCAGATCCGGATTTGAGCCTGACTTAAATCCGGATTTATTATTATTTTATCTCTTATCATTCGAACTGTAGTGGTTTGGTTCAATTAGCGCTAAGCTACGCAGCTGTTTTAATACACATTTGATTGGAACTATTTGTTGGTAATGCATGAACCCCATCATTATTGAAAGGTTACAGCGGAAGCTGGGTTACACGTTTCAACAGCAATCGCTTTTACAACAGGCACTGACGCATCGAAGTGCCAGCAGCAAACATAATGAACGCTTAGAGTTTTTAGGTGATTCAATTCTCAGTTTTGTTATCGCTGACGCATTATATCAACGCTTTCCTCGCGTTGATGAAGGCGATATGAGCCGTATGCGGGCAACGCTGGTGCGTGGTAATACATTGGCTGAGATGGCGCGTGAATTCGATTTAGGTGAATGCCTTCGCCTTGGACCCGGCGAGTTGAAGAGCGGTGGTTTTCGCCGTGAATCAATTTTAGCTGATACGGTCGAAGCGCTGATTGGTGCGGTATTCTTAGACAGCGATATTCACGGTGTACAACAACTGATTCTTAACTGGTATAAATCGCGTCTGGACGAAATCAGTCCGGGGGATAAGCAAAAAGATCCCAAAACTCGCCTGCAAGAGTATTTGCAGGGGCGCCATTTACCCTTACCGACCTATTTGGTCACCCAAGTGCGGGGCGAAGCACACGATCAAGAGTTCACCATTCACTGTCAGGTGAGTGGCATAACCGACGCTATCATTGGTATCGGCTCTAGCCGCCGGAAAGCAGAGCAGGCCGCTGCTGAGCAAGCGCTTAAATATTTAGGACTGGAATGACAACAGAAAATAAAATAGTAGATGGTGAGAAGACTTACTGTGGGTTTATCGCGATTGTCGGGCGCCCTAACGTAGGTAAATCTACTTTACTGAACCAATTTTTAGGGCAGAAGGTTTCGATCACTTCCCGTAAGGCTCAGACAACTCGCCACCGCATTCTTGGCATCCATACGGAAGGGCCTTATCAGGCTGTTTACGTCGATACCCCGGGGCTGCATATGGAAGAAAAACGGGCCATCAACCGTTTAATGAACCGGGCGGCCAGTAGCTCTATTGGCGACGTTGAGCTGGTGATTTTTGTCGTTGAAGGGACCCACTGGACGCCGGATGACGAGATGGTGGTCAATAAGCTGCGTGACTTAAAGTCACCGGTGATTCTGGCTATCAATAAAGTAGACAACGTGGTTGATAAAGAGTCTCTGCTTCCTCATCTTGATTTCCTGAGTAAGCAAATGAACTTTATGGATATCGTTCCTATTTCTGCTGAGAAAGGAATGAACGTTGATACTATTGCAGGTATCGTCCGTAAGCTGCTGCCGGAAGCCGAGCATCACTTCCCGGAAGATTACATTACCGACCGCTCTCAGCGTTTTATGGCGTCTGAAATTATCCGTGAAAAACTGATGCGTTTTCTGGGTGAAGAGCTGCCATATTCGGTGACGGTAGAAATCGAACGCTTCGTCGAAAATGAGCGCGGCGGTTACGATATTCATGGTCTGATTTTGGTTGAGCGCGAAGGCCAGAAAAAGATGGTTATCGGTGCCAAAGGCCAGAAGATCAAAACCATTGGTATTGAAGCGCGTCAGGATATGGAAGAGATGTTCCAGGCCAAAGTTCATTTAGAGCTTTGGGTTAAAGTGAAGTCTGGCTGGGCTGATGATGAACGTGCATTACGCAGCCTGGGTTATACAGACGACCTTTGAAGGTAACCGGGATGGAAGGCTGGCAACGGGCTTTTGTTCTACACGGGCGTCCATACAGTGAGACTAGCTTGCTGTTGGATCTGTTTACCGAAAGCCACGGTAGAATTAAAGTATTAGCCAAAGGAGCCCGTAGTCGTCGCTCTCAGTTAAAAGGCTGCCTGCAGCCTTTTACGCCATTATTGGTGCGCTGGGGCGGCAAGGGTGGAGTGAAAACTTTACGCGGTGCTGAACCGGTGTCCCTCTCCCTACCGTTATCCGGACTGACTTTGTATAGCGGGCTATACGTGAATGAAGTACTGTCACGGGTGTTAGAACACGAAACCGCTTACTCCTCGCTGTTTTTTGATTACCTCGATTGTATTCAATCCCTCGCCGGGGTTAACGGCTCCCCTGAGCACGTGCTGCGTCGCTTTGAGCTGGCTTTGTTAAGTCATCTGGGTTACGGCATCGATTTTCTTCACTGTGCCGGTAGTGGCGCGCCTGTTGCTGATGAGATGACCTACCGCTATCGGGAAGAGAAAGGATTTATTGCCAGCCTGGTGGTTGACCATCATTCATTTACCGGCCGGGATTTAATCGCGTTAGATAATCGTGAATTTCCTGATGCCGATACCTTGCGGGCGGCTAAACGCTTTACCCGCATTGCGCTCAAACCTTATCTTGGCGGAAAACCGTTAAAGAGTCGCGAGCTTTTCCGCACCTTTACGGTAAAGAAACCCGCAGACCTTCCGCCCGATAACCACCAATGACGCCCGCTGCCCGCAGATAATCCTCTGTTTATGGTTTCTCGCCTGTTTACACCGCTATTCTTTCTTAATATTGGTCCTTTGATTTTCTTTTGCGCTGATATCCGGTAAAAGAGTAAAGGGATTTTAAAAGCTATCCGTTGCTATTTATCTGTTGTCAGTGATATTTCGATGAATAAGATTTAAAAAAACATCGATAACTCAACGACAATTTCAGGTAAGCGACAGATGTCAGAGAACGTTTTGGTTAACTTAATTCTTAAGGTGTCGTCATGTCTGATTTATTGCTAGGCGTTAATATTGATCATATCGCTACGTTACGAAATGCGCGTGGTACTCAATACCCGGATCCGGTTCAGGCGGCTTTTATTGCCGAACAGGCGGGCGCCGATGGTATTACCATTCACCTGCGCGAAGACCGTCGCCATATTACGGACAGAGATGTGAAGTTACTTAGCCAGACCATCCAAACCCGGATGAATCTGGAAATGGCAGTGACTGATGAAATGCTCGATATTGCCTGTGAAGTAAAACCTGTATTTTGCTGCCTGGTGCCGGAGAAGCGCCAGGAAGTGACGACCGAAGGCGGACTAGACGTCGCCGGTCAATTAGACAAGATGACGCTGGCAGTGTCACGTCTGGTCGATGCCGGCATTTCGGTCTCGCTATTTATTGATGCCGATATTCGCCAAATAGATGCCGCGGTAGCCGTCGGTGCCACCTATATTGAGATTCATACCGGTCGCTACGCTGATGCCGAGAATGAGCTGGAGCAGTTAGCTGAATTAAAACGCATTGCCCATGCTGCCACTTATGCCGCGGGGAAAGGGCTAAAGGTTAATGCCGGCCATGGCCTGACGTATCATAACGTTCGGGCTATTGCCGCACTGCCCGAGATTTATGAGCTGAATATCGGTCATGCCATTATCGGCAGGGCCGTTATGTCGGGCTTGGCTGCGGCGGTTGCCGAGATGAAAGCGCTGATGACGGATGCCCGCCGTAACGGTTGATTGATATTGGTTGGCCTGCTTACCCGGGCCTGCCGATATATCATGCGTCAACAGATATCACAGGAAAGCGCAGCAATATTTCCTCGCTCAGATAGAAAGGATAATCATCATGCTTAGCCGGATTTTGAATAAAATCTTTGGCCGGAGTAACAGATCGAACGAGGGTTCAGCAGCTCCGGTCAGCCGTAATGAACTGGGCCTCAAACATATCGGGGAACCGACCACGGCGTTTTTACGCACGGTGACTGACACCATGGCCGAGAAGTGTGGTCCGGATTTCAGGTCTGATGCCGTGCTCTACTATGCTGAACGGGTATTCTGTAAATGGATCCCGACCTTAATCGATGATGCTTACACCGATGAGCAACTCGCCGAGTTAACCCCGGAAAAGCTACGTTCAGTATACTTAGCCTTGCTATGGGATATGTTGCGCCACAATAGAACGGAGTTATGGAGCTCACCGGATACGGCTCAATGGGTTGATGCTCTGTGCGCTGAAATTGCATTGCGCAGTGATACTCAATATCCGGATATTTTTTCAGATAACCACGTATTTGATATCTACAATATCGATAACGACCGCTGGGCTGACGAGTTGGGTAAGTATATCGGCGTGCCCGGCGTTAAACTGTTTGCCTGCCATTCCGCATTAGTTGCCGGGGTGGTGGAAAAGGTTGAATCGACTCAATAGGCCGGTTTGAGTTTTTGGTTAATTAAAGCCCCCTGAGCGCATATCAGGGGGCTTTATTATTAGGGGCTAGGAGTGAAGATATCGCGGCGCATCATTGCGTACATTGTCGAACTCATCGAGCAGCTCCAGCCATTCAGGCTCAAGATCTTCTGCCGGCGTTCCTTTACGCAACTGGTTTTCAAGGTACTGGCACAGCTGTTTTAGCCTAGGGACACCGCTATAGCTGCAGCTTCCATGTAATTTATGGACAGTATCTATAAGGGTATCGTCTTTATTGCCGTCTAAAACATTTCTGACCTGTAGCTCAACTTCGGCCAGAAAATCGATCAGAATCACCAATAAGTCCTTGGCTAAATCTTCTTTATTGGCCGCCTGGCGCAGCGCCAGTTCCCAATTAACCGAGCCTGTCTGTATCGGTGATGGTTCGTCTGACGGTATTTTTAGTTCTGCCTCCTGAGCCTGACTATTGCCCGGAGTGCCGCACTGTTTGGTTAATACTGAAAACAGCATTTTCTCATTGATAGGCTTGGCCAGATAGTCATCCATACCGGCATTGAGTAATCGCTCCCGCTCACCGTTAGCCGCGTGAGCAGTGACTGCTACAATTGGGGTTTTGGCATGTTGAGGAAGCTTACGAATCAGCTCAGCGGCCTTAATGCCATCAATTTCAGGCATCTGTATATCCATCAGAATAATATCCAGATCTGACTGACTTGCCCGAGCGATAGCCTCTTCTCCGCTGTTACATAACACGACTTCCGCAACAATGTCGGCCAGCAATACGCCAATAAGCTTTAAATTAGCCGGGTTATCATCAACGGCCATGACGGTCAGCGGCAAGTGGTTAAACTCACTTGGCACCGAATCAACCGGCTTAACCTGTGTCAGCAGCAGGGCATTAAACAGGCGATTTCGGGATAATGGTTTAAACAGACAGGCCTGCGCGCCGGCACTCTTCAGAATTTCCGCATCCATCTGAGGCTGGTTAGGCAGAGCCAAAATCAGATGTTCTGACAACGACAGTGCGGTTTGTAACTGCCCGCTCATATACGCTTGAATATCGTTGGTTGAAATCGGCACGCCGTGAATGACCGTGTCATAATGCTGATGTTTGTCAGGTACCTGATCAAAGTTAGCGTAATGAATCACTTCAACCGGTTCGCCGTGGAAAATATTCAACGTTGCCTGAGCCGCCGTCGGATTGGCTTCGATATACAAAATCCGATTGCCGGACAGTTTGTCTAAATGAAGTTCCTTATTGCTGATTGATTTATCACTCAGCGCTAAATTGATATGGAACCAGAAGGTTGACCCTTTGTGTAACTGGCTATTGAAACAGATGTCACCCCCCATTTCTTTAACCAGTCTTTGCGTGATAACCAGACCCAATCCGGTACCGCCATGGCGGCGTGAAATGCTGGCATCGGCCTGACGAAATGCCTGAAACAGCTGCGACTGTTGGCGTTCAGAGATACCAATACCGGTATCGTGTACCTGAATTTCAATATCGACGCTGTTTTCATGCCGATTACGCAGTTCAATATTAATATCGATATTACCCTGCTCGGTAAACTTAATTGCATTACCTAACAGATTCATCAGTACCTGCTGTAAGCGCAGGGGATCTCCCACGATATTATCCGGCACATCATTGTGGATATTCAGCGTCATCTCGAGGGATTTTTCGTGGGCACTGTGGGCTAACAATACCGCGGTTTCATCCACCGTATCCCGCAGAGAGAACGGAATATGTTCAAGCACCAGTTTACCGGCTTCCAGCTTGGAGAAATCCAGAACGTCGTTGATAATATTTAATAAATTATTGGCTGAACGTTCGATAGTCTGAAGGTAATCCGTTTGTGTCGGCGTCAGGGTTGTTTTTAATGTCTGGCGAGTAAAGCCGATAACTCCGTTGAGCGGCGTTCGCAGTTCGTGAGACATATTGGCCAAGAATTCAGATTTAATACGCGCCGCTTCTTGAGCTCGCTTTTTAGCCAGATCCAGTTCTACGTTCTGAATCTCCATTTGTTCCAGCGTTTCTCGCAGATCGGAGGTGGCCTGATCGATATTTTGCTGCATCTCTTCATGGTAGGCGGTGAGCGACATCGCCATCGAGTTTATCCCGTTTTTAAGCATGTCGAGTTCACCGAGCATATATCCTTCAACCCGGCTGTCTAGCTGCCCCCGGCGGATTCGGTCTACGGTATTGACCATGTTGCGAATAGGGCCGGTAACGTCGCGCATCAGTCGATAGGCAAATAGCATGGCGATACATAGGCACAGGCTGAGTAACAGCGTCGCAACGAAAATTTCTTTATACTGCTGCAGGCGAACGGTGCGTAAGTCCAGCTCAATGGCAATATAGCCTAAGGTGTTATGGCCAGGCTCTAAGCTGATATCCATATCCGGCAGCTGGTTCTCAGATACGATGGGCGTTCTGAGTATTAACGAATCTCCGCGGGTGGTAACCGTTAAGTCATCCGGAATTGGTGCACCTTTAGGGAGTTGTAATAAGCTATAATTCTGATGAAAGTTGGATGTGACTAACAAATGATTTTGAGTATCAAAAACGGCAATTGAACGGACGATATTTGAATGTCGTCGGTGTAACATACTCACTAGCTGACGCACACCTTCCCGATTACTGAAGGTCATACCATATTCACTTGCGATGGCCAGGGGTTCAATAATACTGGAGCCTGAGTCGACAAGCTGGTCTTGCAGCTCGTTATATCGGTGCACAACGAAGAACGTACTGATCAATAGTCCGATTAATAATGTCGGCGCTAAAATCAGTATCATCATGCGGGCTCGAAGGCTGTATTTGGTCATAAGGTTCCAATGTGGGACAATTAAAGACCCGGTAACTTAACTAATAGCGGATATGTTTACAGACACATTATGGCGCAATTCTACTCTTCTAGCCCCCGTAAGGCGACACAACAAACAATAATTGTTACACCACACGAGCTTGATTCTTTAGGTCAGGGTGTGGCCCGGCATGAAGGTAAAACCATTTTTATTTCAGGCGCATTACCCGGGGAACAGGTTGAAGCCGTTATTTACGAAAATAAGCGTAACTATTCTAAAGCAAAAACCAAGAAAATATTATCACCAAGTGACCAAAGGGTGACCGCTGCCTGCGCTTATTATGAAGTTTGTGGCGGGTGTAATCAGCAACATGCCTCTTCAGCGCTACAGCAGAGTAATAAATCTCATGCGCTTGGTCAGCTGTTTATGCGTGAAACCGGATTACTCCCTCGGCAGGGCGAGGTTATCTCCGGTCGTGCTTATGGCTACCGGCGGCGCGCCCGGCTGGGCCTTCAATACCATGTTAAGCAAAAACGGCTGCAGATGGGGTTTCGCCAACGGGCATCTAACGATCTGGTAGAAATTACCCAATGCCCGATAATGGTTAACCAATTAGAGCAACTCTTGGTACCATTACGCCGCTGTCTTTCATCACTATCGGCGATCAAAAAGCTAGGCCATGCCGAACTGGTGTTGGCGGATAATGGGCCGCTATTGGTATTGCGTCACTTAGCCGCGCTGTCGGATGACGATCGGCAAATATTATTACAATTTGCCCAACAACATCATCTGTCGATTTATCTGGCGGGTGACAGCGACAGGCTGGAAAGATTAACCGGCAGCGATCCTTATTACAGGGTAGACGATCTGGAACTCGGGTTTAACCCTCGGGACTTTATTCAGGTCAATGCAAGCGTTAACCAGTTGATGGTCGCTCAGGCGCTAGAGTGGCTGGACATTCAGGCCAGCGATAGAGTATTGGATTTATTCTGCGGTATGGGTAATTTCACATTACCGATAGCCAAACGCGCACGGCAGGTGATAGGCGTTGAAGGTGTGGCAAGCCTGGTTATGACCGGGCAAAAAAATGCACAAATAAATGGATTAACCAACGTTGAATTTATGCACCATAATTTAGAGCAAGACGTTAGCTGTCAGCCGTGGGCCGGGCAAGGATTCAATAAGATTTTGCTCGATCCTGCCCGAGCCGGAGCGGCTGAGGCAATACCACAAATGGTAAAGTTACAGCCTGAACGAATTGTTTATGTTTCTTGTAATCCGCAAACCTTAGTCAGTGATACTAAGCTTTTGCTGTCGTCAGGATATGGTTTAACACAGTTACGCATGCTGGATATGTTTCCACAAACCGGCCATATAGAATCTATCGCCCTGTTTGTTAAAAAGTCATTCGCCCATAGCTAGCAGTAAGTCATGAGGAAGTATTATGGTTGCAGTAAGAAGTGCTCATCTAAACACCGCCGGTGAATTTCAACTGGATAAATGGATTGGCAATTTAGGCATTCATAGCCCTGAGCTATCAGAGCGGCTGGCTGCAACCTGGCGATACTGCGAGCAAAAGGTTGAAGGGCACTCTGATGCCCAACTACTACTTTGGCGCGGGCTGGAAGTGGTTGAAATTTTAGCCACCTTAAGCATGGATAACGACAGTATGCGCGCCGCGCTTCTGTTCCCGCTGGCTGACGCTAAAATCATTAATGAAGAAACGATTAAAGAGGTCTTTGGTAGTGAGATAACCAACCTAGTTCATGGCGTTCTGGATATGGATGCCATCCGCCAGCTTAATGCGACGCATAACGGCTCTAATACTTCATCGCAGGTCGATAACGTTCGCCGTATGCTGTTAGCCATGGTTGAAGATTTTCGCTGCGTGGTGATTAAACTGGCCGAACGCATTGCTCACCTGCGGGAAGTCAAAGACGAAGATGAAGAAGTTCGGGTTCTGGCGGCAAAAGAGTGTTTTAACATCTATGCGCCGCTGGCTAATCGCCTGGGTATCGGCCAGTTAAAATGGGAAATGGAAGATTTCTGTTTCCGCTATCTGCATCCGGATGAATATAAACAGATAGCCACTTTACTGCATGAACGCCGGATTGACCGCGAACTCTACATTGATAACTTTGTGAAGACTCTGCATACCTCAATGTCAGAAGAGGGCATTAAAGGCGAAATTTACGGCCGGCCAAAGCATATCTACAGTATTTGGCGCAAGATGCAGAAGAAGTCATTAGCCTTTGAAGAGCTGTATGATGTGCGAGCGGTACGTATTGTGGTTGAACGCTTGCAAGATTGCTACGCCGCATTGGGCATTGTTCATACCCACTTCCGCCACCTGCCGAGCGAGTTTGATGACTATGTCGCCAACCCTAAACCAAACGGCTATCAGTCTATTCATACCGTGGTTCTGGGGCCTAAAGGCCATGCGCTGGAGATTCAGATCAGAACCCGTCAAATGCATGAAGATGCTGAGCTGGGCGTCGCTGCGCACTGGAAATATAAAGAGGGCAACGTGGTTGGCCGCTCTGGCTATGAAGAGCGAATTGCCTGGCTGCGTAAACTGATTGCCTGGCAGGAAGAGATGTCTGACAGCGGCGAAATGCTGGATGAGGTCAGAAGTCAGGTATTTGACGACCGGGTTTATGTGTTTACGCCGAAAGGGGATGTGATTGATTTGCCAACCGGATCAACGCCGCTCGACTTTGCCTATCATATTCACAGTGATATCGGTCATCGATGCATCGGGGCTAAGATTGGTGGTCGTATCGTGCCGTTTACCTATCAGCTACAGATGGGCGATCAGGTCGATATTATTACTCAGAAGCAGCCTAACCCAAGCCGAGACTGGCTGAATCCTAACTTAGGCTTTGTTCACAGTAGCCGGGCCAGAGCAAAAATTCAGGCATGGTTTAAAAAGCAGGATCGGGATAAAAATATTATCGCCGGCCGCCAGATTCTGGATGAAGAGCTGGAAAAACTCAGCATCAGCTTTAAAGAGGCCGAAAAGCTGCTGGTGCCGCGTTATAACGTTAATTCGCTGGATGAAGTATTAGCCGGCATTGGCGGCGGAGATATTCGACTTAATCAGTTAGTTAACTTCCTGCAGAGCCGGTTTAATCAACCGACAGCAGAAGAGGCTGACCGTGAAGCGCTGCGCCAGCTTAACCAGAAAACGGCTAACGCCCAGTTGCGCAATGCCAAGATGAACAGTCAGGTGGTGATTGAGGGGGTCGGTAATCTATTGCATCATATTGCCCGCTGCTGCCAACCGATTCCGGGTGATGAAATCACCGGGTTCATCACTCAGGGGCGGGGTATCTCGATCCACCGGGCGGATTGCGATCAGCTGAATGAACTGAAAAGTCATGCGCCTGAGCGTTTAGTTGACGCCGTGTGGGGGGATTGCTACTCCAGCGGCTATTCGCTGGTGGTACGAATATTTGCTAACGACCGCAGCGGTTTGCTGCGCGATATTACCACCATACTGGCCAACGAAAAGGTTAACGTGCTTAGCGTTGCCAGCCGCAGTGATACTAAAAAGCAATTGGCGACCATCGATATGGAAGTCGAGCTGTATAATCTGCAGGTGCTCGATCGGGTACTTTCCCGTATCAACCAACTGCCGGATATTATTGAAGCCAAACGCTTGAGCAGCAAATAGCGTACAACATTTTTCCTAATGCCCCTGTTACCCTGCGTGGCAGGGGCTCTGTTTTTTTGATGACAGCCGCTTTGCGAGTCATCACTAATGATTAATCAGAAGAAATCACATGAATCAAATAACCTCCGTTCAGCGCTTGCTGAATATTATGAATACCCTGCGGGATCCTGAACGCGGGTGCCCGTGGGATAAAGAGCAGACCTTTGCCACTATTGCACCTTATACGCTCGAAGAAACATACGAAGTGTTGGATGCTATTCGCCGCAATGATTTTAATGATTTGCGCGATGAGTTAGGTGATTTACTGTTCCAAGTGGTTTTTTATGCCCGTATGGCCGATGAGCAGAACCTATTTAATTTTGATGATGTCTGTAACGCCATCAGCGATAAGCTGGAACGCCGCCACCCTCACGTATTTGATACCGCCGAAGTTCATAATAGCCAGGAAGTGATTGCCGGTTGGGAAAAGCGTAAGGGCAAAGAGCGGGCAGAGAAAGCTCAGTTCTCGGTGCTGGATGATATTCCCGATGTTCTGCCGGCCTTAATGAAAGCGTACAAAATTCAAAAACGCTGTGCTTCCGTCGGTTTTGACTGGGATACCCTAGGGCCGGTGTTAGATAAGGTGCATGAAGAAATTGACGAAGTGATGCATGAAGCTAAGCAGGTTGTTATCGATCGGTCTAAACTTGAAGAAGAGTTAGGCGATTTGCTGTTTGCGACGGTAAATCTCACCCGGCACTTAGGCCATAAAGCGGAAAGTGCTCTGCAGGTGGCCAACCGTAAGTTTGATCGTCGGTTCCGTCAGGTAGAGCAAATCGTACAGAGGTCAGGAAAAACGTTAGAGCAAGCGACGCTAGATGAGATGGAAGCAGCCTGGCAACAGGTAAAACTCCAAGAACATCAATAACAACGATAGATTAATTCTGTCTATCGACGTTGATCGTTTGTTGTAGGGGAAAGGCTCTGGTATACTACTTTCCCGTCCTAGTACCTCCATTTTCGTCTTTAAACCTAACCTTCAGGTTCAGCATGACAACTAATTATATTTTTGTGACAGGCGGGGTTGTATCCTCACTCGGTAAAGGCATTGCAGCAGCGTCTCTGGCCGCTATTCTTGAAGCTCGTGGCTTAAATGTCACTATGATGAAACTGGATCCCTATATTAACCTCGATCCAGGTACCATGAGCCCGATTCAACACGGTGAAGTCTTTGTGACCGAAGATGGTGCAGAAACCGATCTGGACTTAGGCCACTATGAGCGTTTTATCAGAACGAAGATGACGCGTCGTAATAACTTTACTACCGGGCGTATTTATTCCGACGTCTTACGTAAAGAGCGCCGTGGTGACTACCTTGGTGCAACCGTTCAGGTTATTCCCCATATTACTAATGCGATTAAAGAACGCGTCATTGCCGGAGCAGAAGGCCATGACGTTGCATTAGTTGAAATCGGTGGAACCGTTGGTGATATTGAATCCCTGCCTTTTTTAGAAGCCATTCGTCAGTTAGCCATTCAGGTCGGTCGTGAACATACGCTGTTTATGCATTTGACTCTGGTGCCTTATATGGCGGCTTCCGGTGAAGTGAAAACTAAGCCGACTCAGCACTCAGTAAAAGAATTACTGTCGATTGGTATTCAGCCAGACATTCTTATTTGTCGCTCAGATCGCGCTGTTCCGGCTAACGAACGTGCAAAAATCGCACTGTTCTGTAATGTGCCGGAGAAAGCGGTTATTTCTCTGAAAGACGTTGATTCTATTTACAAGATTCCTGGCCTGCTTAAGTCGCAGGGTCTGGATGAATTCATTTGTAAAAGATTCCACTTAGATTGCCCGGAGGCGAATTTAGCCGAATGGGAACAGGTGATCTATGAAGAGTCAAATCCTACCCGTGAAGTGACGATTGGCATGATTGGTAAGTACGTAGAATTACCGGATGCATATAAATCTGTCATCGAAGCATTAAAGCATGGTGGACTAAAGAATCGATTCAGCGTTAATATAAAGCTAATCGATTCGCAAGACGTCGAGTCTAAAGGTGAAGAAACTTTAGCTGGTCTTGATGCGATTTTGGTTCCCGGTGGTTTCGGTTACCGTGGTGTAGAAGGCAAAGTCACCGCAGCACGCTATGCCCGTGAGAACAATATCCCTTATTTGGGAATTTGTTTAGGTATGCAGGTTGCTATGATGGAGTTCGCTCGTAACGTTGTCGGTATGGCCGACGCCAACTCGACTGAATTTGTGCCAAACTGTAAGTACCCTGTTATTGCGCTGATCACTGAATGGCGCGATGAAGAGGGGAACGTAGAAGTTCGTACAGAAGAGAGCGATTTGGGCGGAACTATGCGTTTAGGTAGCCAGCAGTGCCATTTAACTGAAGGCAGTCTGGTACGTAAGCTGTATGGTGAGCCGACAATCTTAGAACGTCACCGTCACCGCTATGAGGTGAATAACATGCTCCTGCCGCAAATTGAAGCAGCGGGATTACGCATTGCGGGACGTTCTGCTGACAACCGGTTAGTGGAAATTATCGAGTATCCAAACCATCCGTGGTTTGTTGCTTGCCAGTTCCACCCGGAGTTTACGTCAACGCCACGTGATGGGCACCCGCTGTTTACCGGCTTTGTTAAGGCCGCAGGCGAGTACCAAATCCGTCAGGCAAAGTAAGCAGTCGGTTAGAATAACGTAGACACCCAAAGTAATTGAGGTTGTCGCCAGGCCGCAAGTGAGCGCAGCCACAACGCGACAGCTTCAAGTAATAAGGGCATAAAGCATTCAGTCAGTTCGGCCTGTGTTTTCACCATAGGGATGACCTAAGGCCGATAAAGTCACAGCGCCAGAATGAGCGGCGGGCATGATGTGTCATCCCGTCGCAATCGACAGTTTTTAGTTTAATCAACTTGTACTGAGGAAAAATCCTAATGTCCAAAATCGTTAAAGTCATCGGTCGTGAAATCATCGACTCTCGTGGAAATCCCACTGTTGAAGCTGAAGTTCATTTAGAAGGCGGTTTTGTCGGTCTTGCTGCTGCTCCATCAGGTGCATCTACTGGTTCCCGTGAAGCGTTAGAGCTACGCGACGGTGACAAATCTCGTTTCTTAGGTAAAGGCGTTCTTAAAGCCGTTGCCGCAGTAAATGGCCCGATTGCACAAGCCTTAGCCGGTAAAGATGCAAAAGATCAAGCTAACATCGATAAGATCATGATCGATTTAGACGGTACTGAAAACAAATCTAACTTTGGTGCTAACGCCATTCTGGCCGTTTCTTTAGCCGCAGCTAAAGCAGCCGCAGCAGCTAAAGGCATGCCGTTATTCGAGCACATTGCTGAATTAAACGGTACGCCGGGCAAATTCTCTATGCCATTACCAATGATGAACATCATCAACGGCGGTGAGCACGCAGATAACAACGTCGATATCCAAGAATTTATGATTCAGCCAATCGGCGCTAAAACCTTGAAAGAGGCACTGCGCATTGGTTCAGAGATTTTCCATACTCTGGCGAAAGTTCTGAAATCTAAAGGTATGGGTACCGCCGTGGGTGACGAAGGTGGCTATGCGCCAAACCTAGAGTCTAACGCTGCTGCACTGGCTGCGATTAAAGAAGCTGTAGAACAAGCTGGCTACGTTTTAGGTAAAGACGTTACTTTAGCGATGGACTGTGCTGCTTCTGAGTTCTACAACAAAGAAACCGGTAACTATGAACTGAAAGGCGAAGGTAAAACCTTTACTTCTCAAGAGTTCACTCATTACTTAGAAGAACTGACTAAGCAATACCCAATCGTTTCTATTGAAGATGGCTTAGACGAATCAGACTGGGACGGCTTCGCTTACCAGACTAAAGTGATGGGCGACAAAATTCAGTTAGTGGGTGACGATCTGTTCGTAACCAACACCAAGATCCTGAAAGAAGGTATCGACAAAGGTATTGCTAACTCAATCCTGATCAAGTTTAACCAAATCGGTTCACTGACCGAAACTTTAGCCGCCATCAAAATGGCTAAAGATGCGGGTTATACTGCCATCATTTCTCACCGTTCAGGTGAAACTGAAGATGCTACCATCGCTGACTTAGCGGTAGGTACCGCTGCGGGCCAAATCAAAACCGGTTCTATGAGCCGTTCTGACCGCGTTGCTAAATACAACCAGTTAATTCGTATCGAAGAAGCTCTGGGCGATCGTGCACCGTTCAATGGCTTAAAAGAAGTTAAAGGCCAGGCGTAATTCTTAGCCCGCCGTTAATTTAATCAATCCCGTATCGGTGAAGGCCGGTACGGGATTTTTTTTATTCTGCTTAGCCCGCTGGATTCTGAAATTAAGCTGACGTAAGCTAGCGGCCTGAATCAATCGATGCTGATCAGCATTACTGAACAAACTGTTTGTTTTAACTGCATTTATCTATTTTATCTGAGAACACCATGCTATATCCCGTCAATGAACTGTTTCAAACCTTACAGGGTGAAGGCTACTTTACCGGCGTACCGGCTATTTTTATTCGTTTACAGGGGTGCCCCGTTGGGTGCAGTTGGTGCGATACCAAGCACACGTGGGAAAAAGTGGCAGAACAGCAGCGCCCGATAGGGGATATTTTAGTTAAAACCGAAGAAAGTGACTGCTGGAGTGGGGTTACAGAGCAACAGTTGATCAATATTCTACAACAGCAGCAATATACTGCCCGCCACGTGGTGATCACCGGCGGAGAACCCTGTCTGTATGATTTGACTCCGCTAACCGATTTACTGGAACAGCATGGCTTCAATTGTCAGATAGAAACCAGTGGTACACAGCACGTGAGCTGTTCGGAAAATACCTGGGTTACCGTTTCACCTAAAGTCGATATGCGCGGTGGATTGGCGGTTGTTGCTCAGGCACTGGTTCGGGCCGATGAAATTAAGCACCCTGTGGCCCGTGAACGCGATATTGAACAGTTAGATGAGCTGCTAGTCACCTTAACAGATGATAAGCCCAGAGTGATAGCGTTGCAGCCGATTAGCCAGAACCCGCGATCGACCGAGTTATGTATTCAAACCTGTATAGCCCGCAACTGGCGTTTATCTATGCAGACACACAAATATCTTAATATCGCCTGATAAAAGTAGCAGGGCGTTTGCTAAGCTTAAGTTCGACAAAGACCGCCCTGACTATATCAGTGGCGACTATTCGCCGCGGTAAATACATCCCGCAGTACAGGTCTCTTTAACCCGAATGGCACTGAGTAATGGCAATGAAGGTTTAAGCCGTTGCCAAATCCAATGAGCAAGAACTTCACTGGTCGGATTTTCCAGCCCTTCAATATCGTTCAGATAATAATGATCTAAGCTATCAAGAATAGGCTTAAATGCCGCCTTAATGTCAGAGAAATCCATAACCCATCCGGTGTACGGATCGACTTCGCCGGTGACTTCAATTCGAACCATAAAAGAGTGCCCGTGTAATCTGGCGCACTTGTGGCCTTCAGGTGCGTTTGGCAGCCGGTGTGCGGCCTCAAAATTAAAGTCTTTAAATAATGTGGTAACCATAAATGCCTCTGATTCTTGTGTCGGAGTATATTACTAAAAAGTCGTCACTGATGCCATGGTGATAGCGGGTTTACATCAGATTGCTCCGCATATATCGAGAGATTTGATAGATAAAATATAGCGCTATTTTCATTATTATCTTGATTTGTGATTTAAAACAAAAAATCAAATATATAATTATTTTGATAATTAATAATTAAAAAGCCCCAGTTAATAAGTGTGTTGTTTGCTATCTGGTTTTATTTTTGGGTTTTAACTTTTAGATAGTGTTTATTGATATTTAATTAGAGCTGAAAATAAAGCTCTATTATCTTGATGAAGAAAGAATAGCTGAGGTTTATCACCGGTTTTTAAGCTTAAAGACCGGGGCTAAAAGTCGCTATTTTATTAAAACTTACCCCTCGCGAGATAATCATAGCAAAATGATTAAGTCAATGGCTCTGGTTCTCTATTCTATTGTCTCATTATATCAGTATTTTAATTGTTTGATTTTAATTTAATTTTTTTGTTTTTATTCGGTTAAATAAATTTTTTACCAGCGTAAATTAAACTGTACATAGCCATATCCTACATGCTTTGGCATTTTTTATGCAACAGCAGATCGATGCTGAATACAAAGTTTGATGGCAGTCACATTATATTGGGTATTTAGCGATTAAATCTATTTTTTTAATATTTTTACTTGAGTGGTGAATTAATTATTGTGTCGTAATAAATTAATTACATAATAAGCTTTTGGTGAATATTGGTCAGCTATTGCAATATTATTAATAAAAGTAAGAATGGAGGTGTTCTGAAAAGCCTGAAATTAATAAAATTACAAATGAGGAAAGTATAATGTCATATCCAGCTGAACCTTATAAAATTAAAGTTGTAGAACCTATCGCAATGACAACCCGTAAACAACGCGAGCAATATATTAAAGATGCGGGTTACAATACATTCTTACTTCAATCTAAACAAACCTATATCGACTTATTAACCGATAGTGGTACCACTGCGATGAGTGATAATCAGTGGGCAGGAATGATGTTAGGCGACGAAGCTTATTCAGGCAGTATTAACTTCTATCACTTACAAGATACCGTTGCCGAATATTATGGCTATAAGCATGTTGTTCCTACCCATCAGGGACGCGGCGCTGAAAACCTGCTTTCTTCACTGTTGGTTAAAGAGGGCGACTATGTTCCGGGTAATATGTACTTCACGACTACCCGCGCTCACCAAGAGAGAAACGGTGCAACATTCGTTGATATTATTATCGATGAAGCCCACGACTCACAAAAAGATCTGCCGTTTAAAGGCAATATCGACCTGTCTAAACTGGAAAAACTGATCAACGAAGTCGGCGCAGATAAGATCCCGTATGTCTGTTTAGCTATTACCGTAAACCTGGCCGGCGGGCAGCCGGTTAGCATGGCTAATATGCGTGAAGTCAGTAAGTTATGTAAAAAACATAATATTCTGGTGATGTATGATGCCACCCGCTGTGTAGAGAATGCTTATTTCATTAAAGACCGCGAGCCTGAGTACAAAGATGCCACTATCGCCGCGATCCTCAAAGAGATGATGAGCTATTCCGACGGTTGTACCATGAGTGGTAAAAAAGACTGTCTGGTTAATATCGGCGGCTTCCTGTGTATGAACGACGATGAGCTGTATCAAAGAGCCAGCGAATTGGTTGTTCTGTTTGAAGGCATGCCATCTTACGGCGGCTTAGCCGGTCGTGATATGGAAGCCATGGCGCGCGGTATTGTTGAATCCGTTGATTTCCACTATATCCATCACCGCATTGCACAGTGCCGCTACTTAGCTGACAAACTTGAAGCCGCAGGTGTTCCGATTGTGAAACCAGTAGGCGGGCATGCGGTATTCTTAGATGCCAGAGCATTCTTACCTCACGTACCACAAGAGCAATATCCGGCTCAGTCACTTGCTGCTGAACTGTATATCGAGTCTGGCGTACGGAGTATGGAACGCGGAATTATCTCGGCAGGCCGAGATAGAAAAACCGGTAAGAACCATATGCCTAAGCTGGAGCTAGTTCGCCTGACTATTCCTCGTCGTGTATACACCTATGCCCACTTAGACGTTGTTGCTGAGTCAGTCATCCGTCTGTTTAAACACAGAGATGATATCAAAGGGTTGGATATGGTGTATGAGCCGAAGTTCCTACGCTTCTTCACTGCCAGATTTGAGCCATTAAAATAGGATTATTAACTTAGCTTAAGTTTATATCTTAAATATATACCCAAAATAATTCGAGTGGATGCAGTCAACACCCAAGCCACTTGAAGTATGACGGGTATAAAGGGAGTCTTTCACTTTTTATAGGTGAAAGACTCTAAAAGTATCAAGAGTTACCAGGTCATTAATATGTTTTTTCCACTAAGAATTTTAATTAAAGGAATCAATTATGACGGTCAGCGTAGAGGCTCAGGGGTCTGTTCAGGTAAAAAATAGGTCAGTTGTTGGCGGTGCAATGATTACCACCGCTACGGTAGTCGGGGCTGGGATGTTCTCTTTACCTGTCGCTATGTCCGGCGTTTGGTTCTCATGGTCTTTGGTTATTCTGGTTGCAACCTGCTTTATTATGATTATGGCCGGATTTATGATTTTAGAGGCTAATTTAAATTATAATGTTGGCGCCAGCTTCGACACGCTAACAAAAGATTTATTAGGCCGGTTTTGGAATATAACCACGGGTTTAACTTTTGCATTTGTTCTTTATATTCTCGCTTATGCTTATATATCCGGTAGTGCTGCAGTCATATCTCAAACCCTGACAAACTATTTTAACCTCACTGTTCCCGCCCGAATAACCGGCGTGTTATTTACCATTCTTGTTGCGTTTATTGTTTGGTGGAGTTCAACGGCGGTAGGGCGTATTACAACGATCTTATTGTTAGGAAAGTTTATCGCGTTCTTTATGACCTTTGCTAACCTATTGGGCTATGTTGAGGTGGATAACTTAATGGACGTTATGGCACCGGAGGGCACGCGCTATTTGCCTTACCTGTTGATGACATTGCCATTCTGTATCGTCTCTTTTGGTTTTCACGGTAACGTTCCCAGCCTGGTTAAACACTACGGTAAAGATCCAAAACGTATCGTACAGTGCATCTTAATCGGCACATTGTTTGCGCTGTTCCTGTATGTCTTCTGGCTGCTTTGCACTATGGGCAATATCTCCCGTGAAGACTTCAGGCCTATTATTGCTCAGGGCGGTAATATCGATGTGTTTATTACCGCAATGAGCGGAATTCTTAACAGCGCTTCAATGGATATTATTCTGACATTCTTTGCTAACTTTGCGGTAGCTAGCTCACTGTTGGGTGCCACTCTGGGGCTGTTTGATTACATCGCTGACCTGTGTAAATTCAAAGATGACAACGGAGGCAGGGCGAAAACGGCGATCGTGACCTATCTGCCGCCGGCGCTATTGTGTTCTATATACCCTAATGGTTTTTTGTATGCTATCGGTTACGCCGGTTTGGCGTTTGCGGTGTGGGCCATCATTGTTCCTGCATTAATGGCTAAAGCTTCGCGCAAAAAATTTGGCAGCCCGATGTTTCGTACTTGGGGCGGCAATCCGATGATCTACATTGTTCTGGTGTTTGGTGTTATTACCATGCTGGCCCATATATTATCGACTTTCAACGTTCTGCCTACCTACCATTAACCATTACCTTTCACGATCGCCATCAGACCTGCGGCAATATAACCGCAAGCCTGGTGGCGATTTGTTATTTCAGCTAACGATATATTGATTCATCCGTTCTGAAATTTAGGCCAACCGCTTATATCCTGATAATTTAATTTGAAAAAATTAATAGTTTTATCCTGATTATCAAAATAATTTTGTATGTGCCGGCTGGTGGCAGAAAGTCTTTGCAAGGTGCTTTTATTTCATGTTTGATTAAAAAGATAACTAATAATAAACATGAAAACAGCTTGTTAGGCACGTCGCTACCTGATTGTTAGCCAAACAGCGGGTCAAAGACATCATCATTACGCTAAGGAATTACCATGCTGGATATTGCAAAGTTTGATCAAATCAATCCCCCCTCTCGCTTACTCATGGGCCCGGGCCCGATTAATGCTGACCCGAGAGTACTCAGGGCTATGGCCAGCCAATTGATTGGCCAGTACGATCCGGTCATGACCGGCTATATGAATCAGGTGATGGAGCTTTATCGCGGCCTGTTTAACACGGAAAATCGCTGGACCATGTTGATCGATGGCACCTCCCGAGCGGGTATCGAAGCTATCTTATTATCAGCGATTCGCCCCGGCGATAAGGTGTTAGTGCCGGTATTTGGTCGTTTTGGCCATTTACTGTGTGAAATTGCCCGCCGCTGTCGGGCTGAAGTCCATACTATTGAAGTTCCTTGGGGAGACGTATTTACCCCTGACCAAATTGAAGACGCAATTAAAAAAGTAAAACCCCGCTTATTGCTGACGGTTCAAGGCGATACATCCACCACCATGTTACAGCCGCTGGAACAGTTAGGTGAGATTTGTCGTCGTCACGGCGTCCTTTTTTATACTGATGCTACCGCATCATTCGGTGGCAATGCACTGGAAACTGACGCGTGGGGATTAGATGCCGCATCGGCCGGATTACAAAAATGCCTCGGAGGGCCATCAGGCAGTTCTCCGATTACTCTGAGCCCGGAGTTTGAAGAAATAGTCCGACGTCGTAAATGTGTTGAAGAAGGTATCCGTACCGATGAACACGTTGATGGCGATGATGAGATGATCTATTCCAACTATTTCGACCTCGGCATGATTATGGACTACTGGGGGCCTGAACGCCTGAATCACCATACTGAAGCGACCAGCATGCTGTTTGCTGCCAGAGAGTGTGCCCGCCTGATATTAGAAGAAGGTTTGGATAACTGCATTGCCCGTCATGAATTACACGGGGCGGCACTGTTAGCCGGTATTCAGGGAATGGGGCTGGAAACCTTTGGTGACCTAAGCCATAAAATGAATAACGTACTTGGCGTCGTGATCCCGAAAGACATTCACGGCGAGCAGGTTCGTCAGATGATGCTAAATGACTTCTCTATTGAGATAGGGACATCCTTTGGCCCGCTACAGGGTAAAATTTGGCGTATCGGCACCATGGGATATAACGCCCGTAAAGACTGCGTATTACAAACCCTGACGGCACTGGAAGCGGTTCTAAACCGACTCGGATTTAAATCTACTCAGGGTGCCGCGCTGCAGGCCGCATGGAATTGTTACGACAAGTAGAGGCGGGTTATCTGGTGCTTAAGTTGGATGAATAAAAAATCGTCCAATAAGGGTAATGATTGTCAGCTAAGGGCAATGAATAAAGCCGGGATGACCAAGCAGCAACACCATCTTCATCCGGTTGAAAACGGAACGCTTAGCCGTAGGCGAAGCAAACATTCGCATAGCAAATGGCCCGAAGAGTAGGCGAAGCGAATCATCCAACCCTTAGGCTGAATGGTCATTGGTGAGTTAAAACCTGGATCCCCGTTTTCACGGGGATGACGGGAGAGTTGCCCCGCCGCGATGACGATTGAGTGGAATCACATCAAGGTCGTGATGCTTAACTGGCATGCATTATCTAATAAGAACGGGCAGACTAGCGCTTAGCATTTAAAACGCCGACCCTCGGCCGCCAGGCGAAATCAATATTCCGATGCTGACTATGCGGACGAAATTTGCGCGGTAACCCGATTAGGCTCAGACTGCTGACAAACGCTCGGACATCAGCGTTTTGCTCTTAAAAAGCTTAAACGTAGGGAAAGAATTCCGTTGGGGTCGTAGCTGGCTTGCCAGCCGGAGTGCCCCTAGGGATTCTAGGTCCGGAGCCCACAGTACTCAAAAACATCGCCCTTCGGCCGCTAGGAAAAACCAATATTCCGATGCTAACTATGCGGACGAAATTCGCGCTGAAATCAAATTAAACCACTTTGTCATCAGTCTGAGCCGCCCGAGAGGGCGGCTTTTTCACAACGGACAAAATCAAAATTACAGTGAGCTAATAACCCGGCTCAGTAATTTAATCCGCGGAAGAATACTATCCAGCTCAACATATTCTGACGGGCTATGGAAGTCAGCACCGATAGCACCAAAACCATCTAAAGACGGAACGCCTAGCGCTGCGGTATGGTTAGCATCAGAGCCACCGCCGACCGCCAGCCAGTTGATATGAATGCCTTCCTGTTCGCCGCAGCGTTCAACCAGGGCCATTAGCTTCTCAGTTTCAGCCGTTGGTGACATCGCTGGTGTATGAGCCATTTCGCTTACGGTTGCAGTGACATCGGCAACATAGGCTTTTTTAGTCATATCCTGCATTGCTTTGCCAATGCGATGGTATTCATCATTGTCCCAGAAGCGGACATCAATAATCGCCTGCGCTTTATCCGGAACAATATTAGCTGCGTCGCCGCCTTTAATCACACCAACGTTTAAGGTGGTTCCTAACTCTGAGCTACCTAACTGATTAATCGCCAGCACCCAGTTAGCTAATTCAGTAATGGCCGAACGACCTTTTTCTGGCGCATTTCCGGCATGGGCTGCACGGCCATGAAAATCCACGCAGTAACGGACCATACCTTTACGGGCTTTGACTAATGAACCGTCGGCACGAGCGGCTTCTGCCACCAGAACGTAGCGGCTTTTCTTCGCGTATTCGCCCAGCCATTTGTGAGAATAAACCGAGCCGGTTTCTTCGTCCGGGTTCATCGCCACGGCGATTGACAGTCTTTGTTCATCTTTGCTATCCAACGCGCGAATTGCCCAAAGAATATTCAGCAGTCCGGACTTCATATCTGCTGCACCCGGGCCATACAGGCGAGTTTCGTCAGTAGACATCGGGCGCTCAGCAACGGTTCCCGGTGGGAACACGGTATCCATATGGCCAATCAGCAGAACGTCAAACTGGGTAGCGCCCGGCTTATTGGTAGCAAAAACGCCCGGACCCACTTCTTTGCCCAGATCAACAATTTCAGTATGCCAGCCGAGGTCGCGATATTTCTTTTCCATACGTTCGGCGATAAGGGCAACGCCTTCTGTGGTTTGAGTTCCACAGTCAACGTCAACCAGAGGGCGTAATTCATCTAAATATTGATTTAACTGCATGATGCATCCTTATTACTTTTGGACACCACGCCCTAAGGCGTGGTTTAGGAATGTTAAAGGGACTGAAATCAGCCGATAAAAATATTCATCAGGAACATGGCAATAAAGGCATTAAGTACGGAGATCGCGATCATCACCGGGATTTTACTCGCTTTGGTGCCGATCACGCCTAAAATACGGCCTGCATATTGAATTTGTGAGCCCATCAGATAGATAGCCGGGGCAAGAATAGCCAGATGCTCACCGGATAATGTACCGTTTGCATACAGGCTGATAGCAACACCGATACCACCCCCCATTGACATCCAGCCACCGATTAGTACGGCAGCGGCTTCGCCCGGCAAGCCAAACAGGTTCATTAACGGGGCAAAAATCATCCCTAAACCTTTCAGAGCGCCGGTAATTTCTAATGCCTTGATAATAACAAAGGCCATCAGAACGTTAGGTAATGTACTGGAAGTCGCGATGCCCCATCCTTTACGTGCTCCGGCAACAAAAACGTCGGTAATCATCGGTTTACTTGGGTTTGACATAATCTTTAATCCTTAATTTTATTCAGTATTTGTTATTGATCAGGCTTCTTTTTTGCTGGTTAACGCCAGATAAAGCCGGAAGACATTCGCGCCGAAAATTTTCATTACGAACATGACACAAATACATAAACCGATAGAGGCCGGAACCGCAGGGGTACCATCAGCCAGCATCAGGGTGAATAAAACGGCACCCGATGAGAAAAAGTTAGTGATCATTGCTCCGGCAGAAAACTGGAACATGGTGATCAGGTCTTTCTCTTTTTCATTAATTTGGCCTTCATCTGCCAGTGAGCGAGTGAGTGATGCACCCACGTCAGTACTTTGCAGACTGCCGATAATGGCTAAACCGGTTGAACCCGGGATCCCCAGTAGCGGGCGCAGCAGAGGCGTAAGTAATTTACGCGCGGCATTTAACGCACCGTAATGCTCTAAAACGTTGATCATACCTAAGGCAAACATCACCGACGGGATAAGGCCAAATGCAAATAGGAAACCATCCATTGCGCCGCCGCCGCCGGTTCCTCTAAAGGTTCCTTTGGTTACGTTGAGAGCAC